>Ga0163144_10000607_pt1 | contig 83702 bp, 75 predicted proteins | sample OliLak19BULKMAT1_FD_123175 | JGI IMG/M metagenome (GOLD analysis project Ga0163144, IMG submission 123175) | Freshwater microbial mat bacterial communities from Lake Vanda, McMurdo Dry Valleys, Antarctica - Oligotrophic Lake LV.19.BULKMAT1 | ecosystem: Environmental > Aquatic > Freshwater >... | reverse complement strand
GCGTCCAGCCACGATTGAGATCCAGCCATCGGCACCTCGCTGCTTGCGAATCGGTGCCAGCCAAGGAATCACACGCGATTCCTCCAGTGCAAGGCGATTGAAGATGTGGGTAATCGAAAGCTCCCGGCGCTCCTCAGTAGTATTAGGCGCCAACTCCCGTCCCGCGACTGAGGACCCCGCGTGCAAGAAAGATTTCTGTAATTTCATCGGTCAGCGCCGCAAATCTCGGGTCCCGTCGTGCTGCAAGCCCTCGTGGCCTGGAAAGGCTTACATCGAGGCATGTTTCTACACGTCCCGGTCGTGGAGACATGACGACGACCCGGTCGGACAGCAGCACCGCCTCGTCTATCGAGTGCGTGATGAACAAGACGGTCTTGCGCGTCGCAAGCCACAGTGTTTCCAGGTCGACGCGCATTTGTTCGCGCGTCAATGCGTCGAGCGCTCCGAACGGCTCGTCCATCAACAACAACGGTGGGTCATGCAGTAGTGCGCGCGCGATCGCTGTGCGTTGCCGCATGCCCCCCGAGAGTTCATGGGGGAATCGATCCGTGAAATCAGATAAGCCGACCTGAGCAAGGAGCTTCAGAGCGCGTTCACGATAGGCCGCAGCGGGCAAACCGCGGATCTCCACCTGGAAGAGAACATTGGCAAGAACGTCTCGCCAATCCAGCAGGATCGGGCTCTGAAACACGATCCCGAGGTCGGTTACGGGCGCGACGACCCTCCTACCGAACACGACGACGTTGCCGTGCGTGGGAAGCATCAGGCCGGCGACCAACCGCATCAACGTCGACTTGCCGCAACCGGACGGACCGACGATCGAGATGAATTCACCGCGTTCCACATCCAGCGACACGTCGTCCAGCGCGATCGTCTCGGTTGCGTCGCGTCGAAAGATTTTCGAGACGTGAGATACGGAGATGCCCTGATGCGGGTCACCGCGTACGCGATCCGTACTGGGCGCGATGTTGTGCATTGACGTGACGCTGGTCCGATCACTAGCCTTCGGTCAACCAGAAAAGGCGTCGGGGGAAAAACAGTGGCTGTGCGCAGCGTTCGTTGGCGCAAGATCGTCTTGATTGCGACCGGACTCGCTAGCGTGATGGCGTTCTGGGAAGCTGCTGTGTACGCGCTGTCCATCAAGCCGTTCATCTTGCCGGCTCCCACGCTCATTTTCCGGCAATTGGCGCGTCGCTGGGACGTGATCCTTGATGCCGCGATGTTCACTGCGCAGTCGATGGTGATCGGATTCATCGCATCGGTGGTGATCGGTGTCGCGCTCGCCCTGGTAGTGTCGTGCTCGCGAAGGTTGGAGGATCTGGTCTACCCAGTCCTCGTGTTCTTGCAGATCGTGCCGAAGATCGCGATCGCACCGCTCTTCCTGATCTGGATCGGCTACGGGCTGACGTCGAAGGTCTTGATCGTGTTCCTGCTCTCGTTCTTTCCGGTCCTGGTGAGCAGCATCTCGGCCTTCAAATCAGTCGACCCAGAGATCATGGATCTCGCGCGCTCGACCGGCGCACGCAATTGGCGAATCTTTTTCATGGTCAGACTTCCGCATGCCTCGCCGACGCTGTTCACGGGGATTAAAGTTGCGGCGGCGCTGTCGGCGACAGCCGCCGTCGTGGCTGAATTCGTCGCGTCGGATCGCGGTCTTGGCTACAAGATCCAGGAGTACACCAACAACTTCGACACGCCGATGACGTTCGGCGCGATCCTCGTACTGTGCGTCATGGGCTTGCTGCTTTATGGCGCCGTCGAGATCACCGAGCGGTTGGCGATTCCCTGGCACGTATCGCGGCGGTCTGCCGAAACGGGGGTCGCGGCCACATGATCACAACAACCGAGAGGGCACCCAAACCATGATTTCGCGCATCTCAATGTTCAGCCTGACCATCGCCCTGGCCCTATTCGCAAACGGCAGCGCGTTCGCGCAGGACAAGGTCACCTTTAGACTCAACTGGATCCTCTATGGGTTTCACACGCCGTTCTACTTGGGTCTCGATCGCGGATACTACAAAGAGGAAGGCATCGACCTGAGCATCGGTGAGGGCCAAGGCTCAGTCCGCGCTGCCCAAACCGTCGGCGCCCGGGGCGACATGTTCGGCCTATCCGACGGCCCGAGCATCATCAATGTCGCTACCAAAGGTGCGCCGATCCGGTCGGTGATGTCGGTGACCAGTTCTTCGCCCTATGCTATCGGTGTGCGCGCCGATGCGGGCGTGAAGACGTTGAAGGACTTGGAGGGCAAGACGATCGCGACGGCCCCCGGCGAGGCCGGACTGCAACTGCTCTCGGCGGTCTGGAAAGCGAATGGCGTCGACGGCGACAAGGTGCGGATCCTACGCGTGGAAGGCGCAGGCAAGAATGTCGCGATTGCCGAGAAGCGCGTTGAAGCGATCATGGCGGGGCTCGACAACCAGTCGATCACGTTGCCTCGGCAGGGGGTGCCATTGATCAATTTCGGCTACGCGGCGTTCGGGGTGAATACGCTCGGGCTGCAGATCCATGCGCATGAGGACACGATCAAGAACAATCCTGACCTCGTTCGACGCTTCGTCAAGGCGACCGTGCGCTCTTTCGAGGCCGCGGTCGCCGATCCGATGGCGTCGATCAAGGCGGGGCAGAAGGTCAAGCCGGATCTGGAAACGGATCTCAGCCTCGAACAGCTCAAAGTCGGTATTTCGCTGATGCCGTCCAAGGCAACGCAAGGCAAGCCGATCGGGTACATGGCGCCCGAGGATTGGGCAGAGACCCTGCAGCTGATGAAGCAGTTCATGGGTCTCGAAACGACGCAGAAGCCGGAAGAATTCTACACCAACCAGTTCGTGCCGAACGCGCCGCGGAGCTGACGTCGGCGGCCGATGAATCGCTACGCTCTGGATGGGCGCCGCGCGGTCATCACCGGCGGCGCAGGCGGCATCGGGCTCGCCTGCGCGCGTCGGTTGATGAGGGATGGCGCACGCGTTTCGCTCTGGGATCTCGAACGGGGTGCGCTGGGCATCGCCGCGGCGGAACTGCCGGGTGCTCACGTGCATGTGGTCGACATCACGCGCGGCGAGGACGTCGATCATGCGATGGCAAGCGAGGCGCCCGACATCGTCGTGCATTGTGCCGGAATCCTTGGTCCCGTGGTTGCAACCGTCGATTGCGCATCCGATGCCTTTCGTCGGATCATCGATGTCAACCTCTTCGGCAGTTTCCTTGTGGCACGTGCAGCGGCGGCGGCAATGCTCGCTCAATCCGCGGCTCAGCGTTGCGGCCGCATCGTTCTCATGGGATCGATCCAGGGCAAGGAAGGCATGGCGATGGGCGCCGCCTACTCCGCCGCAAAGGCCGGTGTGATGGCGCTCGCCAAATCGATGGCCAAGGAACTCGCGACCGAGAACATCACGATCAACGTCGTTACCCCGGTCGCGGCGGAGACCGCGATGGCGCAGCAGATCACGGCGGCTCGCCGTGCCGACATCCTGGAGAGGATCCCAACTGGTCGCTTCGTCGAGGTCGAGGAGATCGCGAGCATGGTGGCGTGGCTGTGCTCGCCCGACGCGAGCTTCTCCACCGGCGCCGCATTCGATCTTTCGGGCGGCCGCGCAACCTATTGAACGGAGCATGAGATGAGTGGACTTGCCGGCGAAGCCTTCGTCGCGATCTGGCACGACATCGCGCCCGAGGGTCTCGACATCTTCTACGAATGGCATCATCGCGAGCACATGCCCGAGCGGCTCGGAATCCCCGGTTTCCGCCGCGGCCGTCGCTACCTGCGCGTCGACGGCGCTGGGCAGGACTATTTCAACCTCTACGAGGTCGATTGCTTCGAAGTCCTCGTCGGTCAGGACTACCTCAATCGTCTCAACGCACCGACCCCGCGGACGAAGACGGCCGTACAGCATTTCCGCAAAGTCACGCGCGGGCTGTGCCGGGTCGCCGCATCGAATGGCATCAGCCAAGGCGGGGTGATCGCGACGCTTCGCATCGTCGCAGCGTCCGACGATGATGGCGCCCTCAAACGGCATCTCCTGCGCGAAGCCATCCCGGGGCTCGCGGAACGCGCCGGCATCGTCGGCGTGCATCTCGGCTTCACGGATGCGGCTGGATCGCGCATCGAAACCGCTGAAAAGAAGGTTCGCGGCACGGCGACCGACGTACCGCCGTGGGTGCTGATGATCGAAGGCATCGGCAGCGACGCCGTGAAGCGCGCGATCGGCGCCGTCATCCCCGATGCCGTTCTTGCGAAAGCCGGCGCTGTCTCGCCCGCGCTGACCGGCATCTATCAACTCGAAGCCCAGCGGCTGAAGACCGCCTGGGCTGCGGGCTGAGCGGGAGCTTGCAACCCAAACCCGGTGCCGCCATGTTCGCGCGCCGTCACATTCCGACCTGAAGACAAGGAGCACGCATGTATCCGAACACCCAGCTTTTCATCGATGGCACTTGGGCGCCCGCGGCGAGCGGCAAGACAATTCCCGTCCTCAATCCGGCGACGGGCGAGCGGATCGGAACCGTCGCCCATGCCGGCAAGGCGGATCTCGACCGCGCGCTGGCCGCCGCCGACAAGGGCTTCAAGCTGTGGCGCAAGATCTCGCCCTACGAGCGCTCGAAGATCATGCGCAAGGCGGCCGAATTGATGCGTGCGCGCGCCGACGAGATCGCCAAGCTGATGACTGCCGAACAGGGAAAGCCGCTCGGCCAGGCCAAGATGGAAGCGATGCTGGCGGGCGACATCATCGAGTGGTTCGCCGAAGAGGGGCGCCGCGCCTATGGCCGCATCATCCCCGCGCGGGGCGACGGTATCTACCAGCTCGCGATCAAGGAGCCGGTTGGCCCGGTCGCCGCTTTCACACCGTGGAATTTCCCGATCAACCAGATCGTGCGCAAAGCCTCCGCCGCGTTGAGCGCGGGCTGCTCGATCATCGCCAAATGCCCCGAGGAAACGCCGGCAGCGGCCGCTGAGCTGTTCCGCGCCTTCCATGATGCAGGAGTGCCCGCGGGCGTGGTCAACCTCGTGTACGGGGTGCCGGCGGAGATCTCCGAATACCTCATCCCACATCCCGTGATCCGCAAGATCTCGTTCACCGGCTCGACGCCCGTGGGCAAGCATCTGGCAGCGCTCGCGGGCGCGCATATGAAGCGAGTCACGATGGAACTCGGAGGCCATGCGCCAGCGCTGGTTTTCGAGGATGCCGATCTCGATCACGCCGTGAACATTCTGTCGCAGAACAAGTATCGCAATGCCGGACAGGTCTGCATCGCACCGACGCGATTCCTGGTGCAGCAGCCTGTCTATGGCAAGTTCCTCGAGAAATTCGTCGCCGCGAGCAAGGCGATGAAGGTCGGCGACGGCACCGATCCCACGACCACGATGGGGCCGATGGCGAATGCACGGCGCATCGACGCTATGGAATCGCTGATCGCGGATGCCGTGCAGCACGGCGGCAAGATCCAGACCGGCGGCAAGCGCATCGGCAACAAGGGATTCTTCTTCGAGCCGACCGTGCTTACGGACGTTCCCATCTCAGCCCGCATCATGAACGAGGAGCCGTTCGGACCGGTCGCGATCATATCGCCGTTCAACGACATGGACAGCGCGCTGAGCGAGGCAAATCGTCTGCCCTATGGCCTTGCCGCCTATGCCTACACACGCTCGACCAAGACGGCGACCGCCGTTGGGGCCGGGCTGGAGAGCGGCATGGTCTCCATCAACCACCACGGGCTTGCGCTGCCCGAAGTTCCATTCGGCGGGATGAAAGACTCCGGCTACGGCTCCGAAGGCGGCAGCGAAGCCATCGAGGCCTATCTCAACACGAAATTCATCAGCCAGATGGCGATGTAGACCGATCCACGAAAGCTTCGGACGCGAACCACCGGGGTCAGAGTCAACGCTCTGACTCCGGTGGCGCCGCGATCGTCTCAGCTCGCCTTCTTCTGTTTGGGCAGTTCAGCGCTCGACGATTTCGTCTTGATGTCGAGCCCCTTTGCACCAACACGAACAGAGACCGTCTCGCCATCCTTGATGTCGCCTCTGAGGATGGCCGTCGCGAGCGCGTTCTGAACCTCACGCTGGATGACGCGCTTCAGGGGACGCGCGCCATACACCGGATCGTATCCCGACTCGGCGAGCCAAGCCTTAGCCGCCGGATCGAGATCGAGCGCGATCTTGCGATCGGCCAGGAGAGCCTCGAGACGCTTGAGTTGGATCTCCACAATTCCCTTCATGTGCTGGCGGCTGAGCCGGCGGAACAGCAAAATCTCGTCGAGGCGGTTGATGAACTCGGGACGAAACGCACGGCGCACAGCCTCCATTACGCCTGGCCGCACCGCCTCGATGTCTTCGCCCTCGCCCTGACCCGCCAACAGTTCCGACCCGAGATTGGAGGTCAGAACGATCAGCGTGTTCTTGAAGTCGATGGTGCGGCCCTGTCCATCCGTCAGACGTCCATCGTCGAGCACTTGGAGCAGCACGTTGAAGACATCCGGATGCGCCTTCTCGATCTCGTCGAAGAGGATCACCTGGTACGGACGACGCCGCACCGCCTCCGTGAGGCTGCCGCCATCGTCGTAGCCGATATAGCCGGGTGGCGCGCCAATCAGCCGGGAGACCGAGTGCTTCTCCATGTATTCGGACATATCGATGCGGATCAGCGCCTGATCGTCGTCGAACAGGAACGCGGCCAGCGCCTTCGTCAGTTCTGTCTTGCCGACGCCCGTCGGCCCGAGGAACAGGAATGAGCCAAGCGGCCGGTTGGGATCCTGGAGGCCGGCGCGCGCGCGTCGGACCGTCTCGGCAACCGCTTGGACCGCCTCGTCCTGTCCAACGACCCGAGCGGAGAGAGTCTTCTCCATCTGCAGAAGTTTCTCGCGCTCGCCGCCAAGCATCTTGTCCACAGGCACGCCGGTCCATCGCGACACCACGCCCGCGATGTCCTGATCGGTGACTTCCTCGTTGAGCATGCGCGTGCCGGAGCCCTGGCCTTGCGCGGCGGCGACGTCGCGCTCCAGCGCCGGGATGACGCTGTATTTCAGCTCGCCCGCCTTGGCGAGGTCGCCCTTGCGCTGCGCCGCGTCGAGCTCCTGGCGGACGTGATCGAGACGCTCTTTCAGCTTCTGCGATCCCGCGAGCTTGGTCTTCTCCGACTTCCATACGGATGTCAGATCGGCGGATTGCCGCTCGAGTTCGCCGAGTTCGACGTCGAGCTTGACCAGACGATCCTTGGAGGCCGAATCGGTCTCGCGCTTGAGCGCCTCGCGCTCGATCTTTAGCTGCATGATGCGGCGATCGAGCTCATCGATCTTCTCAGGCTTAGAGTCCACGGCCATGCGAAGCCGACTCCCCGCCTCGTCGATCAGGTCGATCGCCTTGTCGGGAAGGAAGCGATCCGTGATGTAGCGATTGGACAACGTCGCCGCGGCCACGATCGCGCCATCGGTGATGCGCACGCCGTGATGCAGCTCATACTTCTCCTTGAGCCCGCGCAGGATCGAGATCGTATCCTCGACCGTCGGCTCCGACACGAACACCGACTGGAAACGGCGCGCCAACGCGGCGTCCTTCTCTATGTGCTTGCGGTACTCGTCCAGCGTCGTCGCGCCGACGCAGTGCAACTCACCGCGCGCCAGGGCGGGCTTGAGCATGTTCGACGCGTCCATCGCGCCATCCGCCTTGCCGGCGCCGACGAGCGTGTGCAACTCGTCGATGAAGACGATGATCTCCCCGGCGGCACTCTGAATTTCCGCGAGGACGGCCTTGAGACGCTCTTCGAACTCGCCGCGAAACTTGGCGCCCGCGACCATCGCGCCGAGGTCGAGGGCGAGCAGCTTCTTGTCCTTCAGGGATTCCGGGACATCGCCATTGACGATACGCTGGGCGAGGCCCTCGACGATCGCGGTCTTGCCGACACCGGGCTCGCCGATCAGAACCGGATTGTTCTTCGTGCGCCGCGCGAGCACCTGGATGGTGCGGCGGATTTCCTCGTCGCGCCCGATGACCGGATCGAGCTTGCCGGCACGCGCCGCCTCGGTGAGGTCACGCGAGTATTTCTTGAGCGCGTCGTAATTGCCTTCCGCCGTCGCGCTGTCGGCCTTGCGGCCCTTTCGGACTTCCTCGATCGCCGCATTGAGACCCTGCGGTGTGAGCTTCGCCCCGGTCAGCGCCTTCTGCGCCGGCGTATTGGGCGTCATGACCAGCGCCAGCAACAGGCGCTCAGCGGTGACGAAGGAGTCGCCCGCCTTGTCCGCGAGTTTCTCCGCCTGCTCGAAGATCCGTGCGAGTTCTGGTGCGAGGTAGACTTGACCTGCTCCGGCGCCCTCGACCTTCGGCTGTTTGGCGAGTTCCGCATCCACGGCGGCGAGCGCCTTCTGTGGATCCGCGCCGGCGGCGCGCATGAGGTTGGCCGCCAAGCCCTCGGCGTCGTCGAGCAGCACCTTCAGCAGATGCTCCGGCGCCAGCCGCTGATGACCGGAACGCTGGGCGAGGGACTGTGCGCTCTGCAGAAATCCGCGCGAGCGCTCGGTATATTTCTCAAGATTCATCTGGGTCGAGCCTCTTTGATTGGTCCCCGGCTGGGCGACACGGGTTCGAGGTCCCCGGAATGGCGGCCCGCTCGCGATATGGCTTCCCCGCAGGATCGCCACAAGACCACGCGACGCATTGACACGCCCGAGCGACCGGCGAAGATGCCCGCCCCCAACAACGGATGAGTCGAATGATTGCGACCGTCGCGCAGATCTATCGCTATCCCGTCAAGGGCATGACGCCCGAACTCCTCACGCATGTGGCCGTGACGCCCGGGGAGGGATTGCCCAATGACCGGCGCTACGCACTCCATGTCGGCAACAATCCGTTCGACCCGATCGCCCCGCAATGGATGGCGAAGACGAACTTCCTGATGCTGATGCGCGACGAACGATTGGCGAAGCTCCGGACGCGCTTCGATGATGCCACCGGGGTCTTGACCGTCGATCGTGACGGCAAGACCGTCGTGCGCGGAAACCTTGCCGATCCGGCCGGTCGCATGATCCTCGAGCAATTCTTCGCCGCCTTCATGGGCGGGGATATTCGCCGGCACCCACGCGTCGTCGAAGCGTCCGGACATATGTTTTCCGACGTGGCCGCCAAGGTGATCTCCGTGATCGGCCTTGCCAGCGTGGCCGATCTCGAGCGCGTGCTGCGTGGCCGAGTCGATCCGCTGCGCTTTCGCGCCAATGTCTATGTGGCGGGATTGTCGCCCTGGGCGGAGTTCGAGTGGGTTGATCGAGAACTCAAGATCGGCGCGATCCGCTGCAAAGTCATCAAGCGAATCAAACGTTGCGCCGCGACCAATGTCGATCCAGCTACCGGTACGCGGGACATGAACATCCCGCTGTCGCTCCAGGACGCCTACGGCCACACCGACTGCGGAATCTATGCGGAGATCCTGTCGCCGGGCACGATGACGCCTGGAGATCCCGTCGCCGTTCGCTGACGCGCAGCCCGGCGGCCGTTCAGTCCGGCTGGTCGTCCGACCCGCCACTGCCGACGGCCGCATAGCCGGACGGAACGACCGTCGCTCCACCGCCATGCGGGTTGACGGGCTGATGCATGCCACCGCCTTGACGCATGACGACCTGCGGGGCCTGCTGGCTACCGCCCGGCATCTGAGCATCCGCAGGCGCCTGACCTTGCTGATAGCGTTGGTCCTGATCCCCTGGCGGCTGCCCCTGCCCGTGACCCTGAAAATTCTGATTGGGATTGGGCCGCTGCTGATACCCACCGCTCTCGTTGATCAGCCGATAATAATGCTCTGCGTGCTGGAAGTAGTTTTCTGCCGCGACTCGGTCGCCCGAGGATTGGGCGTCACGCGCCAGAGCGACGTATTTCTCCAGAATCTGAAATGCATTGCCGCGCACTCGGACATCCGGGCCATTGGAGTCGAAACTCTGTGACCGGATCGGCAGGTTCGGGTTATGCGGCTGTTGGTTATAGGGTTTGCGGCCGTTATTCCGGCCCCGCTGACGCTTCATGGATCTCTGACCAATAATGTTGATTTCATAGCCCTTCTCGGGCTTCCCAGTTCGTGGACGCCTGTAGTCGTGGCGGCCACATGGATCCGGTCTCGTCACATCTTGGTGCTTGCCTGCTTCGGCAAAAACGCCGTCGCCGCAACTCGTCGTGACCGGCATCGCGTATCGGCACTTGGACGATACGCAGGGGAGCTTACGAGCCTGAGCCCCGTTTTCCAAGCGAGAATTGGAGCTTAGGCGCCGATGCCGCGCACCCCACGACGCGTGCCGCCCCGGCCAGATCGGCCCAAACCCTGGTCAATTCGAATCCGGGCTGAGCCGAAAGCACCGCCTGTACGGCGGCGGCCTGCTCATGTCCCACTTCGAAAAGCGCAACCCCGCCGGGCCGAAGCAGCAGGTTGAGTCGCGGTGCGAAACGACGAAACAAGCTCAATCCATCGACGCCGCCATCAAGTGCGCGGCGCGGTTCGAACGCGACCACATCACGCGCGAGGCTCGGAAGTTCGACGCTCGGCACATAAGGAAGGTTGGCGACCAGCATATCGGCGGGCGTGGGCAGCGATTTGAGATCGCCATCCAGAATCCACTGTACTCGCGCGGCCAAATCGAGCGCGCGTGCATTCGCCTCCGCGAGCGCGAGAGCCTCCGGCACGATATCCACGCCAATACCATGCGCGTTGCGTAGTTCATGCAGAAGGGCGATCAGGACGCATCCGGTGCCGGTGCCGATGTCGAGGATGGTGACCGCGGCATCCCGGGATGGCACGCAGCTCAGGGCCGCTTCGACGAGCGTCTCGGTGTCCGGACGCGGGATCAGGGTCGCCGGTGAAACGGCGAAGCGCAGCCCCCAGAACTCGCGGTGACCCAGGAGGTGCGCGACGGGCTCATGATCGACGCGACGATCGACGAGCCCCCAAAACCTCGCCAAAGCACTGGCTTCAATTTGCTCTTCAGGCCATCCGACGAGATGCGCATGGGTGACGCCGAGAACATCGGCCAGCAGAACCCGCGCATCGAGCGCCGCCGAAGCATCGGCTGTCGCCTGCAGCCGAGCGCGCGCGTCGCGCAATGCCTCGGCGATGGTCGTCATGCCGACAGGCTGGCGAGACGCGCCGCGCGGTCTTCGGAAATCAGCGCGTCGACGAGTTCATCCAACGCGGCACCCGCGAGCACCTGCTCGAGCTTGTAGAGCGAGAGGTTTATGCGGTGGTCGGTCACGCGGTTCTGCGGGAAATTGTACGTCCGGATGCGTTCGGAACGATCGCCTGTGCCCACCTGGCTGCGACGATCGGCCGCGCGCGCGGCATCCTGGCGCGAACGCTCGGCCTCGTAGAGGCGCGCGCGCAGGATCTTCATCGCCTTGGCCTTGTTCTTGTGCTGCGACTTCTCGTCCTGCTGCGAGACCGCCACACCGGTCGGAATATGCGTGATGCGCACGGCGCTGTCGGTCGTGTTGACGTGCTGACCGCCCGCGCCCTGCGCGCGAAAGACGTCGATGCGCAGGTCCTTGTCTTCGATGCGGATGTCGACCTCCTCCGCTTCGGGCAGCACGGCGACCGTCGCTGCCGAAGTATGGATGCGCCCCGATCCTTCCGTCGCGGGAACACGCTGTACGCGATGCACGCCGGATTCGAATTTGAGGCGCGCGAACACGCCATTGCCCGTGATGTTCGCGATCCCTTCCTTGAGTCCACCGAGGCCGGTATCGGCGAGTTCCATGATCTCGAACTGCCAGCCGCGCAGGGCCGCGTAGCGCTGATACATCCGGAACAGCTCGGAAGCGAAAAGCGCCGCCTCTTCACCGCCCGTCCCGGCCCTGATCTCGATGATCGCATTCTTGTCGTCTGCAGCATCCTTGGGCAACAACAGCAACTGAAAGCCGCGCTCGAGATCCGGCAAGCGCGCCTTGAGCGCGAAGAACTCGGCCTCGGCCAAGCCCTTGATCTCCGGATCACCGGCCATGTCGGCAAGCAAGGTGGCCAGATCGCCCAGTTCGTGGCGGACCTGCTGGAGTTCACGGATCGCCGCCACCATCGGCTCGAGGTCCGAATACTCTTTCGCAAGCTTGTGGAACATCCGCGGATCCAACGCAGGCTCCGCCATGCGGGCCTTGATCTCGTCATGGCGCGCAACGACAGTGCCCAGCTTCTCGTCCAGACTCACGGTCCCTCGCCTCCTTCGTCGACGCCAAACAACATGTGCACGAGCCGCTCGGCCGCATCACGCGCCGTGGGGTCGGCATTTGACGACGCGAGCGCGCGCAGCCTTTCCTGCGGTTGGTGCAGGAGGCGGCTCATCATCAGCTCCGTCGCGCGCGCGGCGTCGCCGCCGGCATCCGTCAAGGCGCGCGCGCGCTCCGCTTCGAACCGCCGTCGCAACGTGGCGATCGCCGGGATGGCGGCGCGGCTCGCCCGAGCCGTGACAAAACGAGCGACCTCTTCGTCGACGATTGCACTTGCCGCCGCGAGCTCGCCTTCGCGCCCCACCCGGCCCTGCAACGCGAGCCGCTCCAGATCGTCCGTATCGTAGCGAAATACGCCGTCGACGGATTCGATCCCGGGATCGACGTCGTTGGGAATCGCGAAATCGAGCACGAGCACCGGCCGTCGGCGACGCCGCTGCGACGCCCGATCCATCGCGTTGCGATCGATGAGTATTCGCCCTAGCCCGACCGCAGCGACGACGATATCCGCGTCCGCGAGCAAGTCAGCCAGTGTTCCGAAATCGGCCGTAGCGAGCGACAGCCGACGCGCTTGCGCCGTTGCACGCATGGGATTCGGGTCGGTCTGCATTGCATGCCGCAGCCCTGCGCCGCGAAGATGCTCCAACATCATTTCCCCGAGTTCACCTGTGCCCATCACCAAGGCGCGGGCCCGCGCGAGGTCACCATGGACATCGCGCGCAAGACCCACGGCGGCCGCCGCCATCGACGTCGGCCGCTCGCCGATCGTGGTCTCGTTGCGCACACGCTTGGCCGATGCATAGGCGGCCTGCAGCACCCCATCGAGCTCCGCGCCCATCAATCCGCAGTCGCGCGCGCGCCGATCGGCTTCCTTGAGCTGCCCGAGGATCTGCGCCTCACCCGCCACATGGCTTTCGAGCGACGCGGCGACACGGAAGACATGGCCGACGGCTTGGGCGCCGAGACGGATCTGCAGGGCTTGCTGCTCGCCGAGACTGCCGCCTGCCGCACGCGAAGCGATCAACTGGGCCACACGCGCGCTCGCGGCCTCGGGATCCCGATCGGTGAGCTGAACCTCCAGGCGATCGCACGTCGACAACACGACGGCCTGGACGATACCGGCCCGGCGCAGCGCATCGTGGAAGGCCGGCAACTCGGCTTCGGCGATGAACAATGCGTCGCGCAGCCCCGGCGACGCCGTCCGGTGGTCGAGACCGATGACGGCGAGCCCCGGCAGCGCGTCACGCGACGCGGCCGGCCCGATCACCATGTCGCTAGCGATCGCGCTTCAGCCGCGCCTCGAGCTCCGCCAGCGGCACGTCCGCCTGCTCCCCAGAGTCGAGATCCTTGAGCGCAGCCATGCCGCGAGCCAGCTCGTCCTCGCCGAGGATGACCGCGGCGCGCGCGCCGCGCTTGTTGGCATTCTCCAGCCGGCGCTTGAGATTGCCGCGATACCCGAGTTCGACACGCAGGCCCGCTGCGCGCAGTCGATCGGCGATGGCCAGGGCGGCGGTTTCGGCTTTCTCGCCGAGCGGCACCAGCGCCACGGGGCGTGGCGCCTCGGGCTCGACGGCAAGCAGCATCGCGAGACGCTCGACGCCGGCGGCCCAACCAACGCCCGGAGTCGGTGGGCCGCCCATCTGTTCGACCAGCCCATCGTAGCGACCACCGGCCATGACAGTGCCCTGCGCACCCAAGGCGGTGGTCGTGAACTCGAAGGCCGTGTGGCAATAATAGTCGAGGCCACGCACCAGTCGTTGGTTGACTTGATACGCGAGCCCCATCGCCTCGAGCCCACCGGTGACGCGCGCGAAAAATTCACGGGCGGACGGCGTCAGATGCGCGTCGAAGCTGGGCGCACCGGCGATCAACGCGCGATCACCCTCGTCCTTCGAGTCGAGAATGCGCAGTGGGTTGCGTTCCAGGCGCATCTGGCTGTCCGCCGAAAGCTTGCTCGCATGCGCGCTGAAATAGCTCACGAGCGCCGCGCGATACGCAGCCCGGCTCTCGCCATCGCCCAGCGTGTTGATCTCGAGCGTGATCTTGTCGCCGAGGCCGAGCGCCTTGAGGATCGCCCAGCCGCACGCGATCACCTCAACATCACCGAGCGGCTCCGGCACGCCGATCAGCTCGATGCCGATCTGATGGAATTGCCGCTGCCGCCCCTTCTGCGGCCGCTCGTAGCGGAACATCGGGCCGACGTAGAAGTACTTGAGCGGTGTCTGCTGGAGGAGCCCGTTGGACAGCACCGCGCGAACAACGCCCGCCGTATTCTCGGGGCGCAAGGTGATCTCGTCGCCGCCTTTGTCGACGAAGCTGTACATCTCCTTGGTCACGACATCGGTGGTGTCGCCCAGGGAGCGTTTGAAGACTTCCGAGAACTCGAAGATCGGTGTGACGATCTCGTCATACCCATGCAGCCCCGCGACGCGGCGCGCGGTCTCGCCCACTGCGCGATGGCGCCTGGCCTCGACCGGCATGAGATCGTGCGTCCCACGCACGGACTGCAACTTGGCCATCGGCGCCCCCTACTCCGCGACCGCTTTGGCCGTCTCCTCGCCCGCGACGATGGCCGCCACCTTGCGTTCGACCATCTCGACAAGGTGCTCGACGATATCGACATCCTTCACGCGATGGTCCTGCCGACCCAACACATAGACCATGTGCGTGTCGTTGCCGCCGCCGGTGAATCCGATATCGGTCTGCGCCGCCTCGCCGGGACCGTTGACCACACAGCCGATCACCGACACCGTCAGCGGTGTCGAGATGTGCGCAAGGCGTTCCTCGAGGCGCTCGACGGTCTTGATCACATTGAATTGCTGGCGTGCGCAGGACGGACACGCAATCACGGTGATCCCACGGCGACGCAGCCCGAGCGCCTTGACGATCTCGAACCCGGCCTTGATCTCCTCGACCGGATCGGCCGAGAGCGACACGCGGACCGTGTCGCCGATTCCGGCCCAGAGCAGCGAGCCGATGCCAATCGCCGATTTCACGGTCCCCGAGCGCAATGCCCCGGCCTCAGTGACCCCGATATGCAGTGGATAGTCGCACGCCTCGGCCAGTTGCTGGTACGCAGCGACGGCCAGGAATACGTCCGAGGCCTTCACGCTGATCTTGAACTCGCGAAAATTCTCGTCCTCGAGGATGCGTGCGTGATCGAGCGCGCTTTCGACCATCGCCTCCGGACAGGGCTCGCCGTATTTCTCGAGGAGATGACGCTCGAGCGAGCCGGCGTTCACGCCAATGCGCATCGAGCAGCCATGATCGCGTGCCGCCTTGACGACTTCGCGCACGCGCTCACGGCTGCCGATGTTGCCGGGATTGATGCGCAGGCACGCGGCGCCGGCTTCGGCCGCCTCGATCGCGCGGCGGTAGTGGAAATGGATATCGGCCACGATCGGAACCTTGACCGCACGCACGATCTGTTTGAGCGCGGCCGTCGAGGCTTCGTCGGGGCAGGAGACGCGCACGATATCGGCGCCCGCGTCTTCGAGCTGGCGGATCTGTGCGATCGTCGCGTCGGCATCGGAGGTCGGCGTGTTCGTCATCGACTGCACGGTGATCGGTGCATCGCCGCCGACGGGCACCGCGCCGACATGGATCTGACGGCATGCGCGGCGCTGGATCTGACGATAGGGACGAATGGCGCTCATGACGGGCTGCGGATCTCTCGCGACGGGAAGACGGCACGGCGGTTATACGCGAACGGCGGCCGGCTATGCCAGCGAGGGCGCGTCGCTTCTAGCCGCCGGTGCGCAATGCCGGCGCGGCGCCGGGCGGTCGAACCGGCTCGTTGCCCGCCGTCCCGGCGCTCAGGCGCTCAGGCTCGAGAGGAACGTCGCGCCGAACGAAGCCGATCTTCCCCAGGGCAGGCGCGACCTTGCCATCGACCTTGAGTTCGATCGATCCCGCGCTGCCGGTGGTCAGCAGCAGACCCTGACGGTTGGGCACGTGATAGGCGTCGCCGGCCTTGAGAATCCGCATGAACAACACGGCGCCGCCGCCATCGCGCACCTGCACCCAGCTGTCGGCCTGCGCCGTGATCACCACGCGCGACCCGGCCGCCAAGTCGCCGAAAATCCGCGTTCCGTTCGCGGTCTCCGTCACCATCGCCGACGCGTTCGCTGCCGGCGCGGGAGCGGCGGGCGGCGTGCCCAGGACGGGCGCTGGCGGCGGCGCGGCGGCGATGGTCGATGTCCCTGGCTCGTCACTCGCGGTCACCACGGGTGCCGGCGGCGGCGGCGGCATTACCGCGGGGGCCGGCGCCGGGGTGATGGCAATCGAAGCGGCGGCCGCGGGCGCCGGTGTCGTCGGCGTGGCGGGACTGGGCAGCGGGGGCTCCGCCGCAGTGGGCGCGGTGACCACAATTGGAGGCGGCGCGGCCGGCGGCGGCATCGCGGGGACGGCCGCCTGCAATTGCAGGGGAACGGGATCGACGCGCGCCAGCAACTCTCGACCACCCTGGCTGAAGGCTGTCCACGCACCGTACGCCAGCGCGGCGAGAGCAATGGACACCAGGATGATCACCCCGCCCGGAAGCCGGCTCTCCGGCAGGGGTTGCGGGAAGTTCAACTCCAGCCGCTGTTCGTTGCCGGTGAGGTCGTCGCGAAAGCGGCGAACCATCTCCGTCGCATCGAGGCCCAGCGCTTCCGAATAGGCGCGCACGAAATTGACGGCATAAGTGCCGCTCGGGACCAGATCGAAGCGATCCTGCTCGATCGCCTCCAGGTGCACGCGACGGATCTTCAGATGCTGCGCGACGCTGGCAAGGTCCCAATCGCGCCGCTCTCGCTCGCCGCGCAATGTCTCGCCGACGGTCTCAGACCGTCGCGGCGGAGCTTCGTCGGAGCGGGGACTCAACGCGTCCATCGCGGTGACGAGTTTCGAACGCTTCTGGCGCGACCTTGCCATCGATCAGGCATCCATGAGGTGTAAGCCGGGGCCCGAAGATCCACCCGCCATGTGGCCATGCCAAGGCGGGAATTTGCGCGCGCTCGGAACCGAACGACCGCACATGCTTTTACCAGCGCCCCGCCCACCCCGCAACCGAAGGCTGAACTCGGTCACACGGCGATGTCGCGATCCCGAGCGAAGGCGGCCAATCGGCTGCGCAAGGCGCGGTCCGGGAGATCGAGCAGGGTGTCCAGGAATGCGGCGACTTCGCTGGCGTCCAGGCTTCGGAGCATCGCCTTGACCGGCCCGATCGCACTGGGCGACATCGAGAGGCGACGAAACCCAAGGCCGATCAAGGCCATCGCCTCCAGCGGGCGCCCCGCCATCTCGCCACAAAGCGTCAGGGTAACCTGTCGCCGCGTGCAGGATTGCGCGATCCGATTCAGGAACGAGAGCGCGCTCGGAGACAGGACGTCGTAACGCCCGGACAGGCGTGTCGAGCCACGATCACAGGCGAACAGGAACTGCATCAGATCGTTCGAACCCACGGAGATGAAATCGACACGCTCGAGCAATGCCGGCATCTGCCAGAACAAAGCTGGCACTTCCAGCATCGTTCCGACCTTGATCTCGCTCGGCGGCGCTTCGCCGCGTCGCGCGAGTCGCGCGCGCTCGCGCGCCAGCAGGTCGAGCGCCGCATCGAACTCCGATACATCCGCGATCATCGGGAACATCACGTCGAGGCGCCGCCCGCTCGACGCCTTGAGCAGCGCGCGCAATTGCTGCCGCAGCAGCATCGGTCGATCGAGCGCGATACGGATCGCGCGCCAGCCCATCGCTGGATTCTCGTCCTCGGCGACCTCGAGATAGGGCAGTCGCTTGTCGCCGCCGACATCCAGGGTCCGGAACACGACCGGCCGATCGCCGGACCGAGCATAGACCTCACGATAGAACTCGACCTGCGTGGGAACGTCGGGAAACGTCGACCGCACCATGAACGGGATTTCCGTCCGATAGAGCCCGACGCCGGTCGCGCCGGTCGATTCGAGATGGCTCAGATCGATCAGCAAGCCGGCATTGATCAGCAGCTCGATCCCGACGCCGTCACGAGTCATCGCCGGCAGATCGCGGATCTGGGCGTATTGCGCCTGCCGCGCCAGGCGCGCGTCGATGGCGATCGTGAATGCCTCGCGCTCGTCCTCGCTCGGCCGTAGCACGACGGCGCCGTGCTCGCCGTCGACGATGATCGCCTCATCGGGCGCGGCATGCGACAGCAGATCCTTCACGCGCCCGACCATCGGCAAGCCGAGCGCACGGGCAACGATCGCGACATGGGCCGTCGGCGATCCTTCCTCGAGCACCAGCGCGCGCAGCTGGGAGCGGTCGTAATCGAGAAGCTCCGCTGGGCCCATGTTGCGCGCAACGAGCACCGCATCGGGCTTCAGCGTGCCGGTTTGCGCGGCCGTGCGATCGCCCGTGAGGTGACGCAGGAGTCGATTGGCGAGATCCTCGAGGTCGGAAAGCCGCTCGCGCAGATAGGGATCGGTGACCTGGTTCATGCGCGCGCGCGTATCGTCTTGCACGCGCTGAACCGCGGCCTCGGCCGTCAGCCCGGTATTGATCGCCTCGACGATGCGACCGAGCCAGCCGCGATCCTCGGCGAACATGCGGTAGGTCTCGAGGATCTCCCGATGCTCACCGGCATGGCCAAGATCGGCGCGCTGCAGCAGATCGTCGATCGCGCTATGCATTCCTTCGACGGCGGCGTCGAGCCTGACGCGCTCGCTCGCGGGATCCTCGGCCACCATCTGGCGGATGGTGATGCGCGGTTGGTGCAGGACGACCCGGCCGATCGCCAAGCCTTCATTGAGCTTGATCCCGTCGAGACGCTGGGGAAGCTGCGTCGCCGTCTCGATCGCCGTTTCGGTGCTGCCGAACAGCACATCGCTGGCCGCGAGTTCCGCGAGCACCATCGCGATGGTCTGCAGCGCCTCGATCTCCTCCTCGTCGTATTCCCGGAAGCTGCGGTTCTGGACGACGAGCACGCCGAGCACCCGTCCGCCGCGCAGGATCGGCACGCCCATCAGCGAGTGGAAGATCTCTTCGCCGGTCTCGGGCTTGTACGCAAAATTCGGATGCGATTGCGCATCGGCCAGCGCCAGCGGATGCGCGTGCGCGGCGATGTCGCCGACAAGGCCCTCGCCGATCGCCAGCCTGGTCTTGTGCACGGCCTCCTGCTTGAGGCCTTCCGTCGCGAACAGCTCCAGGACGTCTCCCGGTCGCGCCATGTAGATGGAGCAGACCTCGGCCACCATGTCGGCCGCGATGATGCGAACGGTCTGGTTCAACCGCTCCTGCCCCGTCACGTCGCCGGCCATCAGATCGCGAAGGCGCTTGAGCAGGCGGCGTGAACCGCCGGGGCCCAAGCTGGCTTGACTCATTCCGCCGCCCCGCGGGCCGGCGCCACCGCGCCTGGTCGTGCGATCAATCCGGCCACGGCTTGCTCGAGGAGTTCCTCCACGATCGCGCGCGTCGATTGCTCGCGTGTCACCAGACCGACCGATTGTCCGGCCATCAGCGACCCGCGCTCGACGTCGCCTTCGATCACCGCGCGTCGCAGCGCGCCGGCCCAGAAATGCTCGATGGCGAGTTGCGCTTCCTCGCGGGTCAATTCGCCCTCGTCGAAGCGCGCGATGACGGCGCGCTGCGCCACCACGAACATCTCGGTACCGCCATTGGCCAGCGCGCGGACGGGGATCACCGGGAAGCGCGGGTCGATCTGCATGGACGGCACGGCATCGCGCGACGCGGCGCGGATGAATGACTGTTTGAAACGCGGATGCGCGATGGACTCGCGCGCGCACACGAAGCGCGTGCCGAGCTGTACGCCCGCGGCGCCCATTTCCAGGAAAGCGAGGATCGCTTCGCCGCGACCGATGCCGCCGGCGACGAAGACAGGTACTTCCGACACATGCGGCAGGATCTCCTGCGCGAGCACGGCCGTCGATACGGCCCCGATATGACCACCGGCCTCGCTGCCCTCGATGATCAGCGCGTCGACGCCGGAGCGAACAAGCTTGCGGGCGATCGCCAATGCCGGCGCGAACGCAATGATGCGCGCGTTGCTCGCCTTCAGAAGCTGAAACGCATCTGCGGGAGGCATGCCGCCGGCCAGCACCACATAGCCGACATTATCATCGATGCAGACCTGAGCGAGCGCGGTCAGGCGCGGATGCATGACGATCAGATTGACGCCGAACGGCCGCGTCGTCAGCGCCTTGGTCGCACGGATCTCATCACGCAGCCTGTCCGGCTCCATCGATCCGCAGGCGATGACGCCGAAGCCACCCGCATTGGAGATGGCGGCGACGAGATTGCGCTCCGACACCCAAGTCATGGCGCCGCCCATGACCGCGACGTCGACGCCCAGGAACGCGCAACCGCGTCGCCAGAGTCCGTCGAGTCGGTCGCGGGCGGCGCGCGGCGTCACTGCTTGTCCAACCCGTAGGCCGTGTGCAGAGCCCGCAGCGCCAGCTCGAGATACTGTTCGTCGATCAGCACGCTGATCTTGATCTCCGACGTCGAGATCACCTGGATGTTGATGCCCTTCCCGGCCAGCGTCCGAAACATCGTGAGCGCGACGCCGGCGTAGGAGCGCATGCCGACGCCGATGACGGAGATTTTCACGACGTTGGGATCGGCGATCAGGCCCTGATACCCGACCAGGGAGACGGCCTGCTTCAGCAGCTTCGTCGCGCGCTCGACATCCGCCTTGCCGACCGTGAAGGTCATGTCCGTCGTCTTGCCGTCGTCCGACGAGGATTGCACGATCATGTCGACGTTCACGCTGGCATCGGCCAGCGGGCCGAATATGGCCGCCGCTATGCCCGGCCGATCGGCGACTTTCGTAAGCGTCACCTTTGCCTCATCGCGCGAATAGGCGATGCCACTGACGATCTGTTTCTCCACGATCTCATCCTCGTCGACAACAAGCGTACCGGGGGTGTCCTCGAAGATCGAGAGGACCTGAACGCGCACGCGATGGTTCATGGCGAGCTCGACCGAGCGCGACTGCAGGACCTTCGCCCCCAGCGACGCCATTTCGAGCATTTCTTCGTAGGTGATCTTATCGAGCTTCCGCGCCTTCGTAACGATCCGCGGATCGCAGGTATAGACGCCGTCCACGTCGGTATAGATGTCGCAGCGATCGGCGCCTAGCGCCGCGGCCAGGGCCACGGCCGACGTATCCGAACCGCCCCGCCCCAGCGTGGTGATCCTGTGGTCCGGGCCGATACCCTGAAAGCCCGAGACAACCGCGACCTGTTTCAGCTCGCCGAACCGGCGCCGGATCTCGGTTGCGTCGATGCGCAGGATGCGTGCCCTGCCATGCGCCGCGTCCGACACGATCGGAACCTGCCAGCCCTGCCATGAGCGCGCGTTCACCCCGATCTCCTGCAAGGCCAGGGCAACCAACCCGCTGGTGACCTGCTCGCCGGTTGCGACCACCGAATCGTATTCGCGCGCATCGTGCAGCGGTGCGATCTGGTTGACCCAGGAGACGAGTTGGTTGGTCACGCCCGACATCGCCGAGACCACCACAGCGACTTCGTGTCCCGCATCGACATCGCGCTTGACGCGGCGCGCAACGTGCTTGATGCGCTCCACATCGGCAACCGACGTGCCGCCGAATTTCATCACGATTCGCGCCATGGCTTCTGCGTAACCCAAAATGAGGCGCCGCCGCTATCCGCGGCTGGCCGAAAAAAAGCGCCAAAGCCCTGTTGCCCGGCGCCAAAACCCATTCATATTTTCTGGGGCGCGTGCACGCAAGCGGCGCACCGATAGGCTGCCTGTTTCCTTGCCCGATCTCCTCCAGCCCTGCCACGGCCCATTCGATGACCGACACGCTCCCGCCTTCTGGTCCGTCGACGGTAGATCCCGCCGAGATCGCCCGCTTCGAAGCTATGGCGGGCGAGTGGTGGGACCCGCGCGGCAAGTTCCGGCCTCTCCACAAGATCAACCCGGTACGACTCGCATGGATCCGCGATCGCCTGGGGAGCCAGTTCGGCCTCGATCCGACGGGCCTGCGGCCGTTTGAGGGGTTGCGCGTACTCGATATCGGCTGCGGCGGCGGACTCGTGGCCGAGCCCATGGCGCGACTCGGTGCTCGAGTCGTCGCCGTCGATGCCTCGGCGGTGAACATCGAGATCGCCAAGACGCATGCCCGCCAGTCTGCGCTCGAGATCGACTATCGCTGCACCACCGCGGAAGCGCTGGCCGAAGCGGGCGAAGCGTTCGACGTCGTCCTCAGCCTGGAAGTCGTGGAGCATGTCGCCGATGTCGGCGCGTTCCTCGCCGCATGCGCGGCCCTCGTGAAGCCCGGCGGAACCCTGATCGTGACGACCATCAACCGCACGCCGCAGGCCTTTGCGCTCGCCATCATCGGCGCCGAGTACATTCTGCGCTGGCTGCCGCGCGGCACGCATCAGTGGAACAAGTTCGTCCGCCCGGCCGAGATCGCCGCCGCCTTGCGCAAAACCGGCATGACGCTGCGCGATCTGGTCGGCATGAGTTTCAATCCGCTCGCCGATACGTGGCGCATCTCGCGCGATCTCGGCGTCAATTACATCGCCGTCGCCACGCGCTGACGGCCATCAGGAATCGCTTCGCCGCACCCAGGGAATGCGTGCGAACTCCACGCCTTCTTCGACAAGAGCCGCCGCCTCTTTGTCGCTGGCTTCGCCGTAGATGCTGCGCTTCTCCACCTCGCCGTAATGGATCTTGCGCGCCTCCTCGGCGAACTTCTCGCCGACATTGTCCGCGTTGGCCTCGACCTGCTTGCGCAACTCGCCGAGCTGCTCCATCAGCGCGGCCATTTTCGACGCGTCGGGATGGGTCGCGTAAGCCTTGGCTGGGACCGCCGCCGTATTCTGGCTGCGAGTCCCCGCGATCGCCGGCGCGCTCAGCGCTCTTTTCACCTTCGGCGACCCGCAGATCGCGCAGTTCAGCAGCTTGCGCTTGGCCTGACGCTCGAACGTTGCAGCGTCCTTGAACCAGGCTTCAAAACTGTGGTCGCGCTCGCAGCAGAGATCGTAAGCAATCATGGCGGGGCAAAAGTTGGATCTGTCACTCCATGAAAGCAAGTGCTAACGGCACATGTCATGCCGACGGCGCCTCGAAATCCTGATTCACCCTCCGCCTGGGTGGAGCGCTTCGCCAGTCTGATCGTGCCTGGCGTGGTGCTCGACCTCGCGGCAGGTGGCGGCCGCCACACCAGGTTGCTGAGATGCCGCGGTCATCACGTCGTCGCCGTCGACCGCGAAGTCTCCGCGCTGCGGGCCATGGCCGACGACGGGGTCAGGATCGTCGAAGCCGACCTGGAGACCGAAGCGGGGTGGCCGCTTGGTGCGCAGCGCTACGTCGGCGTGATCGTGACGAACTACCTGCATCGGCCGCTCTTTCCAGCGATCATCGCGGCGGTCGGCCCCGGCGGGCTTCTCATCTACGAGACCTTCGCCGTCGGCAACGAGCGCTTCGGCAAGCCGAGCAATCCGGCGTTTCTGTTGCGCGCCGGCGAGTTGATCGATGCCGTCCACGGACAGCTGCGCATCCTCGCTTACGAGGACCTCGAGATCGCCTCGCCTCGCCCGGCGATGGTCCAGCGCATCGTCGCGTGCGCGGACGGTTAGGAGTTCAGGAGCGGATCGAGGCCGCCGGCACGATCGAGCGCATGGATGTCGTCGCAGCCACCGATATGGCGGCCAGCGATGAAAATCTGCGGCACGCTGGTGCGGCCGTTGGCGCGCTCGACCATTTCATCCCGGAACGCCGAATCGACCATGATGTCGTACTCGACGTACTCGGCCCCCTTTTTGGCGAGCAGCGATTTCGCGCGGGCGCAATAGGCGCAGAACGGGCTGGTGTAGATTTCGACTTTGGCGGTCATGATGGCCAACCATAGAATCGACCGACGAGGCTGGCCAGAGTCCAGATGCACGTCACTCGGTCGTGCGCCGCACGACTCGCGCCAATGTCAGCGCGTCGACCTGCTGCGCGCCGGCGCGCAGCAGGGTCCGTGCACAAGCCTCGAGCGTGGCGCCCGTGGTCAATACATCGTCAACCAGCAGGATCCGCTTGCCCGCGACACGCGCCCGATGCCGTCGCGCCAGCGCGAAGGCGCCACTGACATTCTGTTGGCGCGCGGTGCGCCCGAGTTCGCCCTGAGACGGGGTGCGCCGACGGCGAACCAGCATGTCCGCCAGGAACGGAAGGCCCGCGGCACGCGCGACCAAGCGTGCGAGAATCGCCGATTGGTTGTAGCGGCGCCAGGCGAGGCGGGTCCAATGCAGCGGGACCGGAATCACCAGATCGGTATCGACCAGCAATTCCTCCCCTGCCGCCGCCAGCCACCGCGCGAAACTCGGCGCCGCGTGCAGACGATCGGCATGCTTGAAGCCGAGCACCAGCGATCGGCTCTGTTCGTCGTAGCGCAGCGCCGCGCGCATCCGAGTCAAGACAGGGTTGGTCCCCGTGCACGGGACGCAGCGTCGCGCGGTCTCCGATGCGATCTCCAGCGGCGTGCCGCAGCACATGCAGATCGGTGCGGCAATCCAGGCGATGCGCAGCCAACAACCGGCGCACAGCCCCGGCGTCGCGATCGGTTCGCTGCACGCGAGGCAAAGCTGCGGCAGGACAGCGTCCAGCACTGCGCCGCGAACGGCTCCGAACATCTTTCCCTCCCACCGAGGACAGGAGACCGCCACGACGAGAGGGTCAATGCGTGCGATGGATTGCTTCCGCGATGCCGAACGGGCTAAGCCTCGTGCGTCGTGACCTCGCCCGTATTCGTCTTCGATCGCCAGGGCGTGCGCTTGCATCGCGAGCGCGCCGCGCGTCGATTCGCCAAGTTCGATTTTCTCGTCCGGGCCGGGGCCGAACGGCTGGCGGACCGCCTCGCCGACATGACGCGTAGATTTCCGCTCGCCCTCGAGATCGGCACGCATGGCGATATGTTGCGCTCCGCCATCGGGCGGATCGGCGGCATCGAAACGCTCATCAGCGCCGACCTGGCCGCCGGCTTGGTCGCGCGCGCGCGGCGCCCTCGCGTGGTGGCGGATGAGGAGTGCCTGCCGTTCGGCAATGGCCGCTTCGACCTTGTGCTGAGCAATCTCAGCCTTCACTGGGTGAATGACTTGCCCGGCGCGCTCATCCAGATGCGCGACTGCCTCAGGGCCGACGGGTTGCTGCTGGCCTCCATGCTCGGCGGTCCCACGCTCGGCGAGTTGCGGGCCTGCCTGATTGAGGCGGAGGCTGCGATCACCGGTGGCGCCAGCCCGCGTGTCTCCCCCTTCGTCGACATGCGCGACGCGGGGGCGCTGCTTCAACGCGCCGGCTTCGCACTGCCCGTCGTCGATTCCGACGTGCTCACCGTCACCTATGCCGATGCGCTCGCCTTGATGCGTGATCTGCGTGGCATGGGCGAAGCCAACGCGGTCGCCGCGAGACCACGGCACTTCACGCGACGCGCGATCCTGCTGCGTGCGGCCGAACTCTACGCGGAGCGCTTTGCGACCTCGGACGGCCGCATCTTCGCGACCTTCGATATCGTCACGCTTACAGCGTGGGCGCCATCGGCGACGCAGCAGAAGCCGCTCCAGCCGGGTAGCGCCGCAGCGCGACTCGCCGACGCGCTGGACACGCATGAACGCCCGGCCGGGGAAAAGGCCGGGTCGCGAGGCTGAGCTCGGACCCGGCCATCGAGGATCAGCAGACGATTTCCAGTCTGACCGGCACGCGGCCCGAATTGAGTACGTCGAGTTCGCTCGCTACGCCGCGGGTGACGTCGATGATCACCGTGCGTCGCAGCGCCATCCGATCGTTGATCGTGACGACCGCCGATTTATTGTTGCGCAGATTGGTGACACGCACGACCGTTCCGAACGGCAACGTGCGATGCGCAGCCGTCATCTTGGTCTCGTCGAGGATCTCGTTGCCCGCAATCGTGCGCCCGTTGAACCGGGCCCCGCCGTACCACAGCGCGCTGCCGCGCATGCGGTGCTTGCCGGCGCGCGCGCGCTTTCCCTTCTTCTTTCTGACGGCCGGCTTGGCAGTCTGCGCATCGTCTTGCGTCGGCACATAGCCGAGACCCATCGCCAGGCCACGCGTCAACAGCGCCACGATGAGCTTACGCATCGTCACCCTCTCCATCCTGATCACCCCGTCGTCGCAGTTTTTCGGCGCTGGCGGGAACCCGACGCCCGCTCCGTTACGCTTCAACCACAGGGTTTATTTCAGAGGAAATCACGCAACATTGCGATCAATGGCAGATCGGCGGGCGGCATCGCGTAATCGGAAAGGCGGACCGGCCGGACCCAAGCGAGCGTCTGCCCCTCACACGGCCGCGGCACACCGCGCCAGCGGCGGCAGAGATAGAGAGGCATCAGCAGATGGAAATCCGGGTAGCGGTGCGATGCGAAAGTGAACGGCGCCAGACACGCCGTCGCGATGTCGATGCCCAGTTCCTCCTGGAGTTCGCGCGCCAAGGCCGCTTCGGGCGTCTCGCCCGCGTTCACCTTGCCACCGGGAAACTCCCACAGCCCGGCCATCGACCGTCCCGGGGGACGCTGGGCGATCAGCACGCGACCATCGTCGTCCACGAGCGCCGCCGCCGCGACGAGGAGCGTGCGGACGGCATCGGTCGCTTTCCCGCTCCAACCCGCGGGCGTCTCGCCGTCGCACCCCTCAGCTGCGATAGCTGCCATTGATGTCCACGTAGCCGTGCGTGAGGTCGCAGGTCCAAACCGTGGCGCGACCGCGCCCGACGCCGACATCCGCTTCGATCGAGATGTCGCGCCCGGCCATGTGCTTCGCAACAGGCGCCTCGTCGTAACCAGGCACAGGGTCGCCGCGATGCGCGATGGTCACGCCACCGATCGCCACCGATGTGCGGTCGCGATTGGCTTTCTCGCCCGACTTGCCGATCGCCATGACGACGCGCCCCCAGTTGGCGTCGCCGGCCGCGATCGCGGTTTTCACGAGCGGCGAGTTCGCCACCGCGAGCGCGATCTTGCGCGCGGATGCCGCGGACGCGGCGCCGCCGATCTTGATGGTCACGAATTTCTGCGCGCCTTCGCCGTCCTTCGCGACGAGTTGGGCCAGTTCGATCATCACCGCGTCGAGCTGAGCCCGGAACTGCTCGAGCGCACCGTCTCCGGCCGAGCGGATCGCCGCATGTTTGGCTTGGCCTGTCGCCGCGAGGAGCACCGTATCGGATGTCGACGTATCGCCGTCGACAGTCATGCAATTGAACGACTTCTCGGCGGCGTCGCGCAGCAGACTACGCAGCACGCTTGCCGGCAGCTTGGCGTCGGTGAACACGTAGCCAAGCATGGTCGCCATGTCAGGCGCGATCATGCCCGAGCCCTTGCAGAAACCGAAGATGGTGACGTCCGTCTTCCCGATCCGCGCGACACGCCGAGCGGCCTTGGGGAACGTATCCGTCGTCATGATCGCTCGCACCGCACGATTCGTCGCCGCGCCATCGAGCGCGGTGACCAGCGCCGGCAGACTCGCCTCGATCATGTCGACGGGCAGCTTCACCCCGATCACGCCCGTCGAGGAAACGAACACCTCCTCGAGGCCGCATCCCAGAAGCTTGGCCGTGGTCTTGGCCGTGCGCTCCACCGCCCTCATCCCGTCTCGCCCGGTGAAAGTGTTGGCATTGCCGGCGTTGACGACGATCGCTCGCGCTCGACCTTGCTTGGCCTGCTTGCGACACCACAGGACCGGTGCGGAGCACATGCTGTTGCGAGTCGTCACCGCGGCGATCGTGGAGCCCGACGCCAGCTCCGCCAGCATCAGATCGTCGCGACCCTTGTAGCGCATGCCTGTGCACCCCGCCGCGAAGCGCAGCCCGGCAAGAGCTGGCAGGTCGGGCGTGCTTGCGGGTGCGAGAGGAGAAACAGGGTGCTCGGCCATGATTTCCTCTCAGCGCGCGGGACTGCCATCGAGATTGAATCGCTCGACCTTGGCGGTCTGGCGCAGCTTGACGACCTCGCCGTTCACGATCTCCTGGGAGATCTCGTTGACGATCTGCTCGCGAACCTCTTCGAGGTTCTGGGCCTGCTGCCGGATCTTGTCGACTTTGATGACGTGCCAGCCGAACTGGCTCTTGACCGGCGCGTCGGCGATCTCGCCTTCCTTGAGCTTGAAGGCGGCCTCGGAGAATTCCGGCACCATCTCGGCCTTCTTGAAGAAGCCGAGATCGCCGCCGCTCTGCTTGCCCGACGGATCGATCGTGTTGTCGGCGGCGAGCTTCGCGAAGTCGCCGCCCTTCTTCAATTCCGCGACGAGTTCCTTGGCCTTCTGCTCGTTCGCCACCAGGATATGCCGCGCGCTGACCTCGATCTCCGCCGGATTCTCGGCGGCGAATTTCTGAAAGCGCGTGCGGACTGCTTCATCCGACGTCGCCGCGCCGATCTTGCGCGTCAAGTAGGTTTCCTGGATCAGCCGCTCCTCGTAGCTCGCCACTCGCGACCGGATCTCGGCATCGTTGCCGAGATTGTCGCGCCGGCCGGCGAGCGCCAGCAGCTTGGCGTCGATCATGCGGTCGATCAGCAGGGGGAACAGGGTTTCCAGTGGCATCTGCTGGAACTGCGCGGGCAGCGAGCGCTGGACGTTCTGCAGATCCGAACGCTTGATCGCCGAACCATCCACGATGGCGATCATCGGATCGGCAGCGGTGTCGATCGGCTGCGGGGCGGCGGTCTGTTGCGCGCGCGCGGCATCCAGCGCCCCGGACAGCAGCAGAAATGTGGCGCCGGCCAGGGCCACGTGACGAGCGAAGTAAGACATCGGAAAACCTCTCGCGTGCATAAGGAGATGGCGCAGTTTGCCCTCGTCTGCGGCATCGGGACAAGCCGCCCAAGCGTTGACACAACCCGTTGCGAGACTTATCTGTTCGCCCCCGCTTGAGGGGCGCTTTGATGCCCGTCTCTCACCCAAAAACCGAAGGATATCTCGCGCATGTTCGGCGCCCTAGTCCGGACCTTGTTCGGTTCGTCCAACGATCGCGTCGTGCGCGCCATGCGCACCACGGTCGACGCGATCAATGCGAAGGAAGCGGAACTCGTCGCGCTCTCGGACGATGACCTCAAGCTGCGCACGCCCTGGCTGCGCGAACGGCTCGCCAAAGGCGAGGGTCTCGACGACCTCCTGGTCGACGCCTTCGCCACGGTTCGCGAAGCCGCCAAGCGCACGCTCGGCCAGCGCCATTTCGACGTCCAGATGATGGGTGGCGTTGTGCTTCATCGCGGCCAGATCGCCGAGATGAAGACCGGCGAAGGCAAAACGCTCGTCGCCACTTTGCCGGTCTATCTCAACGCCCTGAGCGGAAATGGCGTGCACGTCGTCACGGTCAACGACTACCTCGCCCGCCGTGATGCCGAGTGGATGGGGCAGATCTACAAGTTTCTCGGCCTCACTGTCGGTGTCGTCGTGCATGGGTTGACCGACGAAGAGCGTCGCGCCGCCTATGGCTGCGACGTGACCTACGCGATGAACTCGGAGCTCGGCTTCGACTATCTCCGCGACAACATGAAATTCCGGCTCGATCAGATGAGCCATCGCCCGTTCAACTACGGCATCGTCGACGAAGTCGATTCCATCCTGGTCGACGAGGCGCGCACGCCGCTGATCATTTCCGGCCCGAGCGAAGACTCGCCCGAGGAATACAACCTGGTCGATCGCCTGATTCCGCATCTCGTCGCCGAGGATTTCGAGAAGGACGAGAAGCAGCGCACCGTCAACTTCACCGAGACAGGCGGCGAAAGGATCGAGAATCTGCTGCGCGAGTTCGGGATCCTGAAGACGGGCGGACTCTACGATCTGTCGAATGTGAGCCTGGTCCATCACGTCAATCAGGCGCTGCGGGCGCACAAGCTGTTCACGCGCGACGTCGACTACATCGTCAAGGACGACAAGGTCATCATCATCGACGAGTTCACCGGCCGCATGATGGAAGGCCGGCGCTATTCCGACGGCCTGCATCAGGCGTTGGAAGCGAAGGAACATGTCGAGGTTCAGACCGAGAACCAGACCCTGGCGTCGATCACCTATCAGAACCTGTTCCGCATGTACCCGAAGCTGTCGGGCATGACCGGCACGGCGATGACCGAAGCCACGGAGTTCGCGGAGATCTACAAGCTCGAGGTCGTCGAGATCCCGACCAACGTGCCGGTTTCGCGCATCGACGACGACGACGAGGTCTATCGCACGATGCGCGAGAAGACCCAGTCGATCGTCGCGCTGATCGAGGAATGCGTGAAGCGCCAGCAACCCGTGCTGGTCGGCACCGTCTCGATCGAGAAATCGGAAGCGCTGGCCGCGGAACTGCAGAAGAAGAACGTGCCACACGCCGTTCTCAACGCGCGCTACCACGAGCAGGAGGCGCAGATCATCGCGCAAGCCGGCCGACCCTCCGCGGTGACGATAGCGACGAACATGGCCGGCCGCGGCACGGACATTCAACTCGGCGGCAATTTCGATATGCGCGTGCGCCACGAACTCGCGGCGATCACCGATCCCGCCGAGCGCGAGCGGCGGATGGTGACGATCAAGGACGAGATCGCCGCGGCGCGCGAGGTCGTCCTCAAGGCCGGCGGCCTCTTCGTGATCGGCACCGAACGCCACGAAAGCCGCCGCGTCGACAACCAGCTGCGTGGCCGCTCCGGGCGCCAGGGCGATCCGGGCGCGTCGAAGTTCTTCCTGAGTCTCGAAGACGATCTGATGCGCATCTTCGGCTCCCAGCGCATGGATTCGATGCTGGTGAAGCTCGGCCTCAAGGACGGCGAAGCGATCGTCCATCCCTGGATCAACAAGGCGCTCGAGAAGGCGCAGCAAAAGGTCGAGGCGCGGAACTTCGAGATCCGCAAGCAATTGCTGCGCTTCGACGACGTGATGAACGACCAGCGCAAGGTCATCTACGAGCAGCGGCGCGACATCATGCGCGCCGACGAGGTCCAGGACCGCATGCTCGACTATCGGCACGAGACGATCGCCGATCTGATCCAACGCTGCATTCCCGAGAATGCCTACGCCGAACAATGGGATATGAAGACCCTGCATGACGATGTGCAGCGCATCTTCGGCCTCGACCTGCCGGTGGCCGATTGGGCCAAGGAAGAGGGCATCGCGGAGGACGAGATCCGGACCCGACTGACCGACGCCGTCGATCGCCACATGGCGGAGAAAGCGGCCAATATCGGTCCCGAGCTGATGCGCATGGCGGAGAAGTCGATCCTGATCCAGGTGCTCGACCAGCACTGGAAGGAGCATCTGCTCAACCTCGACCATCTGCGCCAGGGCATCCATCTGCGTGGTTACGCGCAGCGCGACCCGCTCAACGAGTACAAGAAGGAAGCTTTCGAGCTCTTCCAGGGTCTGCTCGGACAGGTGCGCGAGACCGTCACGCAGATTCTCGCCCGGCTACAGGTTCGCGTCGAAGAGCCCGTCGACCCGTTGCTGCAGGAGGGACCACCCTCACCCGATTTCTCACGCCTCCAGCAGACGACGATCGATCCGGCGACAAGCAACGCGGATGGCGACGAGATCGACGACGATCAGCCCGTCGATACCGAGACGGCCCAGATCACCCGGCCGGCGGCGCGTCAGGCGCCGATGCTGGTGCCGACCGACCCATCGACCTGGGGAAAGGTCTCGCGCAACGCCGCGTGCCCCTGCGGCTCGGGCAAGAAGTACAAGCACTGCCACGGTCGCGTTTGAGCCGGCGCACACGACTGCAGCAAGAACTCTCCGCGGCCAGCGGCAACCGTGGCGTGCGTGGCACGGCGTTGCATTGCGCCGGGTGACCGCGTCGGAACGGCCGCAGATCTGTCGGATCGGCTTACAGAGCGACTCGGCTCACTCGCTAAGCAACTGATAAGTCAAGCGCCGCCGACTGGCACATCGATTGCTAATCTCCGATTAAGGATGGGGTGAGACCTCCGTCCGCGACACGGCGTCGCTCCCGATTGTGCCAACCGTCGGCGGCGAAGCACTTACGGCGGCTGCGAGCCTTCGCAGCCGCCGCTTCACTTCGCGACGCCGCTCAGACCCGGTCAGCCGCCAGGTGGATCCGGCAGGCGGGAAGCGCCGGGGCGAAGCGCGCGTTGCATGATCACGCTGTCGACCCAACGGCCGAGTTTGAAGCCAACCGCCTCGATGATCCCGACATGCCGGAATCCGAAGTGCTGATGCAGCAGGATCGACGCCGCGTTGGCGCTGTCGCCGATCACGGCGATCATCTGCCGCGCGCCGAAGCTGGTCGCGGCCGAGATCAACTGAGGCAACAACGCGGATCCCACGCCGGCACGCGCCAAGCTCTGCTCGACATAGATCGAGTTCTCGACCGAGTAGCGATAGCCCGGCCGCTGCCGGTATTGGCTGCAATAGGCATAGCCCACGACTCTACCCTCCGCCTCCGCGGTCAAATAGGGATAGCCGCGCGCAAGGATGTCTTCGCGCCGGCGCGCCATCTCCTCGACGCTCGGCGCAATCTCTTCGAAAGACGCGAGGCCAGTGAGGACGTGGTGCCCGTAGATCGCGGCGATTGCCGGCACGTCGCCGTCACGCGACGCGCGAACGAGGATCGCCGATGACACGCTTGGCGTGCCTGCTAGACGCTCGTCCCGGACCGCTCCGGCCGCTCCACGGCCTCGGCAAGAAACATGTAGAGCTTGCCGATATCGGAGGTGAGGAAAGCCGCGATGAGGATGTTGTCCGGATCCGCCTCGACCGCCTCGCCGCGCAGCGTCTCGAACTGGCGAAGATAGTCGTCGACGTAGCGGCGGAACTCCGACTCGTCGCGATACTTCCCACGGATGGCATTGCCGTTGCCGCCGAGATCGAGCTTGAGCAGCCGACGCACGAACACGCCGCGATCTCCGGCGACGAAGGACGCCATCAGTCGCTCCGGCAGCGTCGGCGAGAGGCTGCGCGACAGATCGATGGCCAGCGAATTGAGCCCGTCGACGACGTAGCGCGACGATTTCAGGAAACTGCCGCGCCGGCGGTCGAGTTCGTTGGTGGTCAGATCATCCGCGGCCTGGCGCGCCGCATCCGCCGCGGCCGAGAGCGCGACACCGCGTTCGCGCAGCGTCGACAGCGCGGCGGCGATCACGGCTTCGCCGCGCGACGAGACATTCTCCAGGATCGACACGTTCTCGAACAGACGGCCACCGATCCCCGACAGCCGCCGTTCCGAACGCTCGGCGACGGTCTCGAGCGCCACGCTGTGCTTCTCCAGCGCATCGCCCGCCTGCGTCAGCTTTTGCGTCGCGATGTTCAACGCCGACGCCGCGACGTCGACCCGGGTGGTCATGGCCGAGGCGGCGGATTCGAATGCCATGCGCGTGTCGGTGCCCACGGCATTGACCTGTGACGCGCTGCGTTCGAGGGCGCGACCGACCTCGCCGAGGTCGGCGAGTGCGCGCTGCGAGGCCTGCGAGACGTCGCGCGCGCCGCGCTCATAGCCCGTATTCGCCTCGCCCAGCTTGCCGGCGGCGAAGGAGGCGGCGTTGGCGATCTCGTCGGCGCGCACACGCAGCGTCTCGGCGGCATCGCCGGCAACGCGTCCGGCGCGCTCGATCGACTCGATCAGCCGCTTTTCCTGATTGCCGAGTACGCCATCGACCGCCAGGACACGGCCCTGCGCGTGGTCGGCGGCTGCGACGATCTCGCCGGTGCGCCGCACCAGCGACTCGCCCAGAGTCTGAAGCTGAGCGGCAGCCTGCTCGACCGAATGCGAGAGCGTCTGCGAGCTGTCGATGAACAGCTCGCGCAGGCCGAGAAAGCGGCGCTCGGCATGATCGGCGCTCGCCTCGACATCGCCTTGGCGCGCACGAACGGCATCGCCGATCGAATTGAGGCGGCCGAGGGTCTGGTCGGACACCAGCGCAAGATCGGTGACCTGCGCGTGAAAAGTGCGGCTGACATTCTCCAGACGCTCGGTGACGCTGGACGCGACGCGTTGCATGTCGCCGACGCGTTGGCGCAACCCCTCGCCGAATTCCTGGACGCGCGTGGTCGCCTGATCCGACATCAGGCCGAGCGCATGAAGCTGCTGCTGCACCGCCTCGGAAGCCTGGCCGGTGCGTCCAGCCGCACTTTCGGTCGCGTCGGCGAGTTGATCGGATCCGGCGCGCAGCGACTCGATCACCATGCGCAGCCGCCCGCCAGTCTCCTCGGCAGCTTGCGCGATGTTCCCCGATTGGGACTGCAATGCGCCAGCCATTTCGTTGGTGCGGTGCGAGGCGGATTCCAACACGCTGGCGAGGCTGATCGCCTGCTCGCGCAGATGCCCGTCAGCGAGCGCCATGCGTTCGCGCGCCGCGTCGGCGGCCACAGCCAGTTCCTGGCCGCGCACGCGCAAGCCATCGGCGGTCTCGCGCAATTGTTGCTGGGCCAATGCACCTGTGATCTGGACTTCCTGTGCGCGCCGCTCGGCAACCCCGGCGAGATCGCCCAGGCGCTGCGCTGCGGCTTGCGCGGCGCCGCCGAGGTCGATCACGCGCTCCTGGGTCTGCGCGGCCACGCCGATGAGCCGCGACGACGTCTGCGCCGCCGCGGCGTCGAAGGCCGCGAACCGTGCCTGCACCGCGTCGTCCTGCGCGCCCAGCGCCGCCAAGGCGCGCTCAGCCGCGTTCATCGCGACGCCGATCGATCCGACCAGCGCGGCGCTCGCCGAATCCGCGCGTTCGACGAAAGCCTCCGCGCCATCATGCAGCGCCTGAGCCTCGCCGCGATAACCTTCGCCCGCCGCCCGCACGCGCGCGAGCGACGCGTCCGCGCTCGCCGCCAGGGCCTCGGATTCCTGGCGCAGCGCCGCGCCGGCGATCGCCGCGCGATCCTGGGTGCGCGCCAGCTCCGCCATCAGATTCTTCGCCATCTGATCGACGGCGCCGCCCATGCGGCGCACGCGATCGAACAACTCCTCGGACGCCGCGACGCGCTGGCCAACCGCCGAGGTCGCCTGCTCCGCCATCGTGAAGATCCGCGCGGCCAGGACGCCCACGCCGTCGGTCTGCTGCTTCAACGCCGTCTCAACCGTGGCGCCGCGCTGCGACAGGACCTCGCCGGCCTTGACCAGTTGATCGGCCTGCTGCCGCAGATGGAGCGCCACCTCCTGCGCCGTGCGACCGAAGCTCTGCGCCGCGGTCGCGGCGAAGCTGCGCAACCGGTCGCCTGCGATATCGCCCTGGGCGAGGCTGTGCGCGATCGTGCCATCGAGATCGCGCGCCGCCGCATGCACCGTCTCCACGAAGGCCGCGACGCGCGCCGCCGCCGCACTCGTCGCCTCGGTGGTCGCCGTGTGGATGGCTATGGTGCGCGTCTCCATCGTCGCGCCAAGCTCAGCCATCGCGGCCTGGCTCTCGGCGACGCTGCGCGCCGTCGCTTCGGACGCCGCGCGCAGCTGCGCATCGACGCTGGCGCCCAATGCCGCCAACCGCTCCTCGCCTGTCGCCACGGCTTCGCCGGTCACCCGGATCACCGTCTCGGCGCGCGACGACATCAGCGCGGCAAGCCGATCGGCCGCCTCGTTGACTGTGCCGCTCGCCTCGGCAAGGCGCGATTCAGCCGCCCCGGCTGCGCGCGAGGCCGCAGCCTCGATCGACTCCGCCTGCTCGTCGAGCACGCGCGAGAGCGCCGTGAGTCGAGTTTCGCTGGCGTCGCTCGCGCGCGCCGTGGCGCGGACCATCGATGCCGCGCGCGATTCCATCGCCGCGCCGAGTACGTCGAGCCGCGCCTCGCCCTTGGTCACGGCATCGGCCGCCGCCACCGCGATCGCATGCGCGCGCTGCTCCATGGCGATCGCCAGGACGTCGAGCTGCGCGCGCCCGGCGTCCACCGCATTCTCCGTCGCCGTCAGGCTAGTCGCCAAGCGCGCCTCGACGGCGGCCCCGAATGCCGCAAGCTGCGCCGTGCCGGCCGCAACCGCTGTCGCGGTCTGCAGCGCAACCGATTGAGCGCGCTGGTCCATCGCTTCGCCGAGTGTAACGAGGCGCTGTTCGCTCGCCTCGGCCGCACGCTCCGTCGCCGCCACCATCGCGGCGCCGCGCGCGTCGACGGCGCGTGCGAGTTCGCCCAGCCGGGCCTCGCCGGTGGTCGCCGCCCGCTCGGTCGTATCGATGATCTCCCGCGTCCGCGCCTCGACCGCCGTGGCGAGTTCGGTCAGCCGCGCTTCACTCGCCTGCGCCGCGCGATCCGCCGTCTCGACGATTTCGCGCGCCTTGGTCGAGACCGCGCCACCGAGTTCGGCCACTTTCGAAAGCCCTGCCGAAGCGGCTTCCGCCAGCTCGCGCGTCTCGCGGCGCAACGTCTCACCGGCCGCGCGCACACGCACCGCGGTCTGATCCGCCAGATTGCCGAGCTCCGTGCCCTGGCGACGCAGATTCTCGCCGCTGGCGTCGGCACGCAGCCCCAGGCGCTCGAGCGCGGCACCCAGTGCCGCAGTCTCGGTATTGAGGGTTGCCGCCGCCTCGCTGGTGCGCGCGCCCATGGCGGCGAGATCCTGCTCGCGCTGGCGCAGCGTCTGCCCGATCTGATCGAGCTTGAGCTGGCTGTCGTCGGCGGCGCGCGCGACATTCGTCAGATCGCGGGTGAAGGCGACATCGAGCGCCTCGCTGCGCTCGCGCAGCTGATCGCCGGCCTTGAGCATCTGCTCGGCGCCGCGGCCGAGGGTGCGAGACGTGGCTTCGGCGCGATCGGCGACCAGCGTCACCGCCGATCCGAACTGGTCGGCCTCACGCCGCAATACCTCGCCGACTTCGCGTGAACGCTGCGCCGCGCGCTCGGCGACCTCGAATGCGTGATCGACTTCGATGGTGAGGGCCGAGCGAATCTCGTCCACGCGCGCGCCCGATCGCTCGGTCGCCAATGTCAGCTCACGGCCCGTGGCGGACAGCGAATCCCGGATGGCCGCGGCGGACGCCGCGGTGCGCTCGTTCACGGAGGTCAGATCGTCGAGCTGGCGGCGCAAGGTATCGGCGATCGCACGCGACTGGCTCTCGGCATGCGATGACGCGTTGCCCAGCGTCTCGGCCTGCGCCTGAACGGCCGCCTCGATGCCATTGACCCGCGCCGCGAGCTGCGCGGACGTGCGCTCGAGCTGGTCGGAATGGCGTCGCAAGGCCGTCATGACCTGCATGACGCGCATCGCCGCCTGGTCGGACGCGCTGGCGAGCTCGCCGGCATGACGGCCGAGCGCATTGCGGCTCTCGTCGAGTTTCAGCGCGGCGCCATCCGACGCCTCGCTGATCAGGCGCGCCTGCTCCTTGAGCGAGCCGGCAAGCGTCGTCACGCGGCCTTCGCCCGCGAGGGAATCCGTGGTCAGCAGTTCGAGTTCGCGGCGCAACAGCTGCGCCACGCCGCGCACTTCGTCGCCGCGCGCGACATAGGCGATGGCCAGCCACAGCGCCGCGACGGGGCTGGCGATGCCGATGACGATCAGCGCCTTCTCATGCGGCAGCAGCAGCCCCGTGAACGCGTCCCACCCCATCTCGGCGCCGAGATACCAGACCGCCACCGCGATCCAGGCGAGGGTGACGACGAGGCCGATCGATGTCAGCACCCGCGCCAAGCGTGACCGCCCGACGACCGCCGCCACGCTCACACGCGGGGCGGACAGCGATTGCGCCTCGGCGACGCTGGGGTGCGTCGAGAGGATGCGTTTGGGATCGAGGCTGGCCATGGAGTAGGGCTCCGAAGCGTGAAATTCAGGTCGCGCGACGCGCACGGCGGATCAGATTGAGGATTTCCGCCGCAGCGAGCGGGATTTTGGTGCCAGGACCGAAGATCGCTGCGGCGCCCGCCTGCATGAGCATCTCGTAATCCTGCGGCGGGATCACGCCGCCGCAGACCACGAGAATGTCGGCCGCGCCCTGGGCACGCAGCGCGTCGATGAGCTGCGGCACCAGGGTCTTGTGGCCGGCGGCTTGCGACGACACGCCGATGACGTGAACATCGTTCTCGACCGCCTGGCGCGCGGCTTCCTCGGGCGTCTGGAACAGCGGCCCGACATCGACATCGAAGCCGATATCGGCGAAGGCGGTCGCGATGACCTTGGCGCCACGATCATGGCCGTCCTGACCGAGCTTGACGACGAGCATGCGCGGTCGCCTGCCCTCCTCGTCCGCGAAACGCCGCACGTCATGCCGAATGCGGTCAAAGCCTTCGTCGCCGACATAGGCCGAGCCGTAGATTCCGGTCACCGAGCGAATGATGGCGCGATGCCGCGTGAACACCTTCTCGAGCGTGTCGGAGATTTCACCGACCGTCGCGCGCTTGCGCGTCGCCTCGATCGACAGGGCGAGGAGGTTCCCTGCGCCGCTGGCCGCGGCCGCACCGAGCGCCGCAAGCGCCTCCCGGCAAGCCTTCTCGTCGCGCGCCGCACGCAGCTGGGCCAGACGTGCAATCTGGCTCGCGCGCACGGCGCTGTTGTCGATGTCGCGGATCTCGACCTTGGTCTCTTCAACGGCCTGGTATTTGTTGACGCCCACGATCGGCTCCTCGCCGCGATCGATACGCGCCTGGCGCCGCGCCGCGGATTCCTCGATGCGCAGCTTGGGCATCCCGGACTCCACCGCCTTGGTCATGCCGCCCAGCGCTTCGACCTCGTCGATGAGCTTCATGGCCTCGGCGGCGATCGATGCGGTCAGATGCTCGACGTAATAGCTGCCGCCGAGCGGATCGACGACATGCGGGATGCCGGTCTCCTCGGCGATGATCAGCTGGGTATTGCGCGCGATCCGCGCCGAGAACGGCGTCGGCAGCGCCAGCGCCTCGTCGAAGGAATTGGTGTGCAGCGACTGCGTGCCGCCGAGCACCGCGGCCATCGCCTCGATCGTCGTGCGCATGATGTTGTTGTAGGGATCCTGCGCCGTGAGCGACACGCCAGAGGTCTGGCAATGCGTGCGCAGGCTCAGGCTTTCGGCCTTCTTCGGTTCGAACGGCTCGATCAGCCGCGCCCAGAGCAGCCGCGCGGCACGCAGCTTGGCGATCTCCATGAAGAAGTTCATGCCGATGGCGAAGAAGAAGCTCAGCCGCGGCGCGAAATGGTCGATGTCCAGCCCCTTCGCGCGCGCGACGCGCACGTATTCGAGCCCGTCGGCGAGGGTGAAGGCCAGTTCCTGGACGCAGGTCGCCCCCGCCTCCTGCATGTGATAGCCGCTGATCGAAATCGAGTTGAATTTCGGCATGTGCTTCGCCGTGTATTCGATGATGTCGGCGACGATGCGCATGCTCGGGCCCGGCGGGTAGATGTAAGTGTTGCGGACCATGAACTCCTTGAGGATGTCGTTCTGGATCGTGCCGGAGAGCTGGCTCTGCGCGATGCCCTGCTCCTCGCCCGCGACGATGAAGCCGGCAAGCACCGGGAGCACCGCGCCATTCATCGTCATCGATACGCTCATGCGATCGAGCGGGATGCCGTCGAACAGGATCTTCATGTCCTCGACGGAGTCGATCGCCACGCCGGCCTTGCCGACATCGCCGACGACGCGCGGATGGTCGCTGTCATAGCCGCGATGGGTCGCGAGATCGAAGGCCACCGACAGGCCGGCTTGTCCGTTCTTCAGCCCTTCCTTGTAGAAGCGGTTGGATTCCTCCGCCGTCGAGAACCCCGCGTATTGGCGGATCGTCCACGGCCGGTTGGCGAACATCGTCGCTCGCGGGCCACGCACGAACGGCGCGAAACCCGGCAGGCCGTCGAGATGTTCGAGCCCCTCCAGATCGGCCGCCGTATAGAGCGGCTTGACCAGGATCCCCTCGGGCGTCGCCCAGGCGAGACTCTCCGATGCAGCGCCCTTGAGTTCGACGCGCGCCAGATTTTCCCAGTCCGGGAGGGTCTTCGAAGGGTATTGGGTCATGCCTGCGACTCCGACAAGTCGCACGGATTTTAACTCTAATTCCTTAACGCGAGTCCGAGACTTACGCCCGGTTCGGGCATCTCCTGGGCCTGCCGCCTTAACCATCCACAGGCGCGGCGCCGACTGCCCCGAGCCGCAGGCAAGAAACCGCCGCCTCGAACCCGCGTACGTCAAGGAGATCCTGCTGCGTCGGCCGCGTCGCAAGCACGGCTGCGGCGCCGGGATCGGCCGCCAGCGACGCTGACACCACGATCTCGCCGCCGCCCGCGGCATGCCCGAGCCGGGCCGCGAGATTGACCGTCGAGCCGAAATAATCGAGCCGGTCGTTGAGCGTCACGACGATGCAGGGCCCGGCATGCACGCCGATCTTGACCACCAACCCCTCGCTGCGCCCGAGCTCGAGGCTGGCGTTGAGCCGCGCGATCCCCTCCTCGATGGCGAAGGCGGCGCGCAGCGCGGCGGCGGGATCCGCGAAGGCCGCCATCACGGCATCACCGATCGTCTTGACGACGCCGCCGTCATGCGCGCGCACGGCTTGAGTCAGCACGGCAAAGTGCTCGCGCACGAGGTGATAGGCGCGCGCATCGCCGACCCGTCGATAGAGCGCGGTCGATCCAGCCAGATCGGTGAACATCAGCGCCACGCTGGCGATCGCCACCTCGTCACCCGGGCGCAGCACCTCATGCGAGAACAGATCGCGGAACGCCTGCATCGCCGTGACGCGCTCGGCCAGCAGGGCATCGGCGATCCACACGCGCGACTCGATGACGAGCGTCGCCTCCGTCGCGCGCCGATTCTCGATCACGATGCGACCCGTCGGCGCGGGCTCGCCTGCGCGTACCGAGCCTGGCTCGGCCATCAGGGAGGGGAACCGGCCGCCATCATGTTCGATCAGCGCCTCGCCAGGCGGATGCAGACCACGCAATCGATAGGCGCCGGCCGGCAACTCGGCCTCGAGCTCGCGCCGTTCGCCCGGCGCCAGGGTCTGCTGCACCAGGACATGCGGCGTCGTCATCGGGCCGAACAGGCAGAACTCGCCGCCCGCGATCGGGCGAATCGCAGCCGCGGGCCGGAACGTGAGCTCCACGTTGCGGGTGAAGTCGCGCGTGTAGTCGATGTTGCACGTCGCGCAATGCGCGCCCGTCGGCACCCGATCGAGCGACGCGGCGGATGATTTGGGCCCGCGACAATTCGGGCAGAGCAATTCCCATTGCAGCTCGAGCAGGCCGGCACGCACCGCGGCGAGGCAGGCCTCGATGACGTGGCGCTCGCCCGCTCCCCAGCTGCGCGCCAGTCGGATCGGTCTGAGATGCCCAAGATCGAGCTCGGGCGCCGTCGTGGCGAAGGCGCCGAGCCGCTGCGCCAGGCCGGCGGGCACGCCGAGCTCGATCATCTTCGCTTCGGCCGCCGCGACCCGTGTCAGCGCCGTCGCGTCGAGAACGGGCGGCGTCACCTCGAAGGGATGCTCGCGCTGACCCAGCGCATAGGCATTCGCCTCGGCCGCCAGCCGCGTGAACTTCTTCTCTACATTGGCGAAGAATCCGCCCGCGAGGATCAGCCGCCCGATGACGCCGCGCGGTTCGACTTCCATGGTGTAGGTGCCGCGCGATCCCGTGCCATCGGGCATGAGCGCCAGCGACGCGGCGAGCGACTTGAACGGGCCGCGCGCGAAGCTGCGCGCATGGCGAAAGCTGCGCGCGCGCACCCAATCGACGGGATGCTCGCGCCAGCTCAGCGCGAAGGGCCCGAGCTTCGCCTCGCCGCGATAGATGACGCTGCCGTCAGGCTGCGGCTCCTCGACGATGCGATGCTTGGGCAGGTCAGCGGCTTCATTGAAGCGCGCCGTATCGGCCATTGCCGGCCAGATCCGCGCCGGCGGCACGTCGAACTTCCAGGTCCAGATGCGAGTGACGATCGCGCCCATGATGCAGACGCCCAGGCTCTCACGGCCGCCGACGCCGCGCCACGCCCGCGCGCAGCCATCCGCGCTAGTTGAGCTCCGCGGCGGACTTGCTCTTGATCTGCGGCCAAGCCTTGTCAGCCTTGCTGATGTACCCGGGAATATCCGCACCCCAACGTTCGTCGATGCTGCGGTTGAAATTCAGATAGAGCTTGCCGTCGACGATCTTCCAGATAGCGGGATCGCCATCCGCCTTCTTGCCGAGCGCCGAGGCATAGGCGCAGTAGCCGCCGTATTGCGGCAGGAATTTCTCGGGCGCAGCGGCGAAGGCATCGCGATTGGCCGCGGTCGCGAAGCGATACGTCGCCCCGTCATGAGCGGCGGAGATCTCGGCCTTGCCGGGCTTGGGCTGCCCGTCCGTGAAGTAGGCGACCGGATCGAAACCGCGCAGCGCGAGCCCGGCGCGATCGAGGTTGAACTCGGGCCCCGCAGCAAAGGCGGCGGAAGTCATCAGGAGCAGGAAAGCGATGAGTCGCGTGAGAGAGCCCAGCATGTCGTCCTCGGCGATTGGCGATGACGAAGTCTGGCGCGACCGATCGCGGCCGGAAAATAACGAGGCTGTGCTTCACGCAAGCGTGAACGCCAGCGCATCGGTCACCAACGCAGGCTGGGGATCGCGTAGCTGGGGCGCGCCTCATGCTCCGCCAACAGCGCGGCGAGGCGATCGGCGACCGGCAGCTCGCCCATGACGAGCCCATGGGCCTCACCGTGGACACCGCCGGGGATCAGCGCGCTGTCGATGCCCGCCGCATTGGCGCCGGCGATATCCGTGAGCATGCCGTCGCCGACACACAGCACCCGTGCGCGCGCGGGCCGGCCGAGAAGTTCGAGCGCGGTTGCGTAGACCTGTGGATGCGGCTTGCCGTGATAGAGGACGCGGCCGCCGAGCTCGGCGTAGCGTTGCGCGATCAAGCCGGCACATACGAGCCGATGTTCGCCGCGCATCACCCAGAGATCCGGATTGGCGCAGAGCATCGGCAGCCCGCGCGCGCGGCATTGCGCAAGGATGGGCTCATGCCTGTCGAGCGATGCATGGTCCTCGAGCGGTCCCGTGCACAGCACGAAATCGGCTGCGGCGGGTTCCTCGGTGCGAAGGGCCGCATCGTCCTCGAAGATCGTGACGTCGCGCGCGGGCCCGAGATGGTAGCCGATGCGGCCCAGCCCGGCATGCGCCGGATCGTTGCGCAGCTTCAGCGCGCGCCAGGCCGACTCGCCCGAGCTCAGGATCAGATCGTAGAACTCGGCGCCGATCCCCATCCGCGCCAGCATCTCCTGCACCGGCGCGACGCGGCGCGGCACGTTCGACAACATCAACACCCGTTTGCCGGCGGAGCGCAGCGCCGCCAGCGCCTCGGGCACACCGGGGTAGGGCTTCAGCCCATCATGCACGCACCCCCAGAGATCGAGGATGAACGCGTCATAGCGCGCGGCGACGGCGGTAAGGCCGGGAAGGATGATCGGTTCGATTTTCATGGCGTGGCGTTCATGCCACGCCCGCCTGTCGGCGAGCCAGGGTTCCGTGCGCGGCCTTCAAGCCGCCTTGGCGATCTTGGGTTCACCGAACAGGAAGCCCTGACCGAAATCGATCGGATAATCCAAGAGCTCGACCAGCGTCTGTTCGGTCTCGATGCGCTCGACGATCAGATCGATCTGATTGCGGACGAGCGCGCGCTTGAAGCGGTGGAGGTCGAGGCGCGGCTCGGCTGCGCGCGACGCATGCAGCAGGCGTGCGGCATCGATCTTGATGAAGCGGACATGGCGCTGCGCCAGCGCGTCGACATCGAGGTCGAGATTGGTGATCTGGTCCATCGAGAACCGGAAACCCAGGCGCGACAGGCGCTCGAGTTCGAGCATGACAGCGGCGCCGTGGCGCACGACATGCGACTGCGCGAATTCGAACACCAGGAACGGCGCGAGTTCGCGATTGTCGGCCACGAAGGCCGCGAAGTCCCGGAAGAAGCGCTGGTCGGCCAGCGAGTGCTCGGAGATGTTCACGAAGATGCTGATGTCGCGATTGACCTTGTGGATGCGCCGCACGAGTTGCACGCAACGGAACAGCAGCATGTTGTCGATCGCGCCGATCAGTCCCTCGCGTTCGGCGCCGCCGAGATACTGATCAGGACCGACGATGCCGCCATCCGCGGCGCGGATGCGCGAGAAGCATTCGTAGAAGCGATGCTTGCGCTGCGGCAGGCTGACCACCGGCTGCACGTAGAGATCGACGCGGCCTTCGCGCAAACCCTGGCGCACGATGTCCAGCACCTCGGGTTCGCCGAGACCACGCAGGCTGCGGCGCTGCGCGACGAGATCAGGTGCGGTCTCCGAGATCGATGCCGGCTCGATCCGGGCATGCAGCCCGGCGAGCGGCGGGCCGCGGTCGGAGAGTTTGCCGACGAGGCTTTGCAACACCTGGACTTCGGCCATGACCTCGCCAATCGAGGTCTGTTCGCCGCGGCGGGTCTCCGCGGCAGCGGCGATCGCATCATGGATCGCGGTCGCGGCATCACGCGCGCCCTGGAGTTCGCCCCGGATCTCGATCTGCGCGGCATGCATCGCGGCAAAGGCGCGTTCGACACGCTTCTGACGCAGCGCGAGTACGGCCAGCAGATGACCGGCACAAACGACCACGAGCGTAACGATGGCAAGATCCCCGACGACCCGCGGATTCGCCCCGCCAAACTCGGGCAGGAGAGAAGCGAAGCCGCCGATGATCCCGGCATAGACCAGAAGGACGAGGAAGTGGACGATCACGCGTGATGGCTGAAATGAAGAGGAAGAGCGCGATGCTAGGGTGCATGGGTTGAGAGCGGATTAAGCACGGGACCAGAGTCAACACATCGCGTGCGGCCCGCACCCTGCAACGACGCGAGGGCAGCACAAAGCGTCAGAAATTCTTACAAACGCATGCGCCACCGCCGAACCGAGCGCTTCAACTCATTGGAATTGCACAGCCGGCATGGGCCTTGCGTGGTGGCAGTCGGTCGCCTGGCTGATGCCCGACCCTGGCGCAGTCGCGAAGCAACTCAATGTCACGGCGCTCCAGTTCGTGGCGATGTGGCAGCTCGAGTATCCGATCATCGCCATGGCGACGAGCATTCTGCTGATCGACATGGCGCGTTGTTGGGTGCATCGCCTCTTGCACCGCGTGAATTTTCTGTGGCGGCTGCACGCGATCCATCACAGCGGCACCGACGTGGATGCGACGACCGGCTTTCGCCATCACCCGTTGGAATATCTGGCGACGATCGCGATCATGATGCCGCTTTACATCCTGCTGGAAATTCCGGCGGCAAGCATCGTGGTCTACGGCGTGCTGGCCGCGAGCATCACGCCATTCAGCCATGCGAACACGGGGCTCCCGGACGGCGTCGAACGGGTGGTCAACAAGATCTTCATCACCAATCAACTCCACGCGCTGCATCACTCGGCGGAACTGGGCGAGAGCAACTCGAATTTCGGTACCGTCTTCGCGTTCTGGGATCGCATCTTCGCGACGCGCATCGAGCCGACTCTCGAACGCTTCTCCTGCGTACCATTCAGCGTCCAGAGAATCTCGGCGGAGACCGCCGCCTCGTTGCCCAAGGTATTGATGCAGCCATTCCGGTTCGGCGCCATCGGCGGGCAGCCGGCTGTCGCCGTCGTACGCCGCGGCGACGATCGCATTTGAGCGCCACGCTGGGACTTCGCTCTGCGCCGCCCTAGAGTGCGCCTCTATTCGGTTCAGGAGCTTGCACCATGAACAACGCCTGCGTGATCTACGGCGCGCGCGACATCCGGTTGGAGGCTTGGGCCTCGCCGGCACTGGGTGACAATTCGGTCAAAGTGCGCGTGCGCGCGGGTGGCATTTGCGGGTCGGACCTGCATTATTTCTTCGAGGGGCGCAACGGCGACTTCGTCATCAAGGAGCCGCTGATTCCCGGCCATGAATTCGCCGGCGAGGTCGAGGCGGTCGGGCCGCGCGTGACCAAGGTGAAGCCCGGCGACCGCGTCGCGGTCAATCCGTCGAGCCCCTGCGGGCGATGCCGCTATTGCCGTCAGGGTCGCGAGAATCTCTGCCGGCGGATGGTGTTCCTTGGCTCGGCGTCGAAGTTCCCGCATATCCAAGGCGGGTTTCGCGAGATCTTCGTGGTCGAGGAGGCCAACGCGCTGCCGGTGTCGCGCGACCTGCCGTTCACGACGGCGGCCTTCGCGGAACCGCTTTCGGTCGCGCTGCATGCCGTCGCGCGCGCGGGCAACCTCTTCGGCAAGAACGTCCTGATCACCGGCGCCGGGCCGATCGGCCAGCTCGTGCTGCTGTGCGTGAAGCGGGCCGGCGCGGCGCGCATGGTGATGACCGACGTCGTCGACCAGCCGCTCGCCACCTCGGCGAAACTCGGCATCGACGCGGCGATCAACGTCGCCAAGCGCCCGGGCGATCTCAAGGATTTCGCCGCCTCGCTCGACGGCTTCGACACGGTGTTCGAATGCGCCGGCAACGTCCACGCGTTGCGCAGCGCCTTCGAGGCGGCGGGACCGGGCGCCGTCGTGGTCCAGGTCGGCATCCTGCCCTCGGGCGACGTGCCGATCCTGTCGAACGTCGCGATGGGACGAGAGCTGGACTGGCGCAGCACGTTTCGCTTCTGCGACGAGTTCAGCCAGGCCGTCGATCTGCTCGACCGCGGGGCGATCGACGTCGCGCCGCTGCTCACCGCCGCCATCCCGGCGGCCGAGGCCGCCCGGGCCTTCGACCTCGCCAAGGACCGCACGCAAAGCCTCAAGGTGCAGATCACGTTCTGACCCGTCCTGAGATCAGACTATCGAGATGTTAGAACAAGGGCTTGGTTAGCGGAGTCAGCGACCTTCACGAACCTGCGATGCTCAGTTGCCAGCCCGGAACCTCCCTGTTAGAACCCGCTCGCCCGCGCCGGGGCTGCACACCGTCGCGGGCTTCCTTTTTCTGCCGCGCGTTCGAGCCCGCCACGACCATGAAAATCCTGGCCTGCAACTCCAACCGTCCGCTCGCCGAGGCGATTGGCGCGTCGCTCAATCTGTCGCTGACGAAGGCCTCGGTGCGCCGCTTCAGTGACATGGAAATCTTCGTCGAGATCCTGGAGAACGTCCGCGGCGAGGACGTCTTCGTGATGCAGTCGACGTCCTATCCCGCCAACGATCACCTGATGGAGCTGCTGGTCGCGCTCGACGCGCTCAAGCGCAGCTCGGCGCGGCGGATCACCGCCGTGATCCCCTATTACGGATATGCGCGGCAGGATCGGAAATCGGGCTCACGCACGCCGATCTCGGCAAAGCTGGTCGCCAATCTGATCACGATCGCCGGCGCGCATCGCGTGCTGACTCTCGATCTCCACGCCGGCCAGATCCAGGGTTTCTTCGACATCCCGACCGACAATCTTTTCACCGCGCCGGTGTTCGTGAAGGACATCCAGCAGAATTTCACCGAGCGCGGCCACGACCTTGTGATCGTGTCGCCCGATGTCGGCGGCGTGGTGCGCGCCCGCGCAATCGCCAAGCGGCTCGAAGCCGATCTCGCGATCATCGACAAGCGCCGCGAGCGCGCCGGCGTCTCCGAAGTCATGAACATCATCGGCGATGTCGACGGGCGGACCTGCATCCTCGTTGACGACATCGTCGATTCGGCGGGCACGCTGTGCAATGCCGCCGAGGCGCTCAACAAGGCCGGCGCCAGATCGGTCTCCGCCTATGTCAGCCATGGCGTACTTTCGGGCGGCGCGGTCGCGCGCGTCACCTCCTCGCCGCTGCAGTCGCTGGTGATCACGGATTCGATCCAGGCGACCGAGGCGGTGCGCCTCGCCCAGAACATCCGCCAACTGACCATCGCGCCGCTGATGGCCGAATCGATGAAACGCATCAGCGAGGAGCGCTCGGTCTCCTCGTTGTTCGACTGACCACCGAGTAAACCCGGATCAGCGTTGCGGCACCCTTGGAGGCCGGCGCGGATCCTGACCATTGATGGAGAAGAAGATGGTCGAAACCGTAAAGATCGCAGCGCAGCTGCGTGAACGGGCCGGCAAGGGGGCCGCTCGTACCGTCCGTCGGGCGGGTCGAGTCCCTGGTGTCGTCTATGGTGAGAAGCAGGCTGCCGAATTGATTTCACTCGATCCGCGCGACATCGAGCGCGAGATCCACAAGGCCGGCTTCTTCACGCGGCTGTTCGATGTCGAAGTCGGCAGCAAGTCCGTACGCGCCCTCGCGCGCGACGTGCAGTTCCACCCCGTGACCGACCGCGCCGAGCATGTCGACTTCATGCGCGTCTCCGACACCACGCGCATCCGCGTCGCGGTGCCGGTGAAGTTCCTGAACGCCGACAAGTCGCCAGGCATCAAGCGCGGCGGCGTGCTCAACGTCGTCCAGCATGACATCGAGGTCTACTGCACGATCAACACCATCCCGCGGCTCATCGAAGTCGATCTCGAGGGGCTGGAGATCAGCGACTCCTTGCACATGGACTCGATCAAGCTGCCGGAAGGCGTGAAGCCGACCATCAGCCGCAATTTCACGATCTGCGCGCTCGGCGCCCCGTCGGTGCTCAAATCGGCGGACGAGGAAGCTGCCGAAGCGGCCGCAACGACGGCAGCGACAGCCGCAGCCGCGTCGACCGCCGAAGGCGCCGCCGCTCCGGCGGCTGGTGCTGCCGCTGTCGGTGCCAAACCTGCAGCGGGCGCAGCTCCAGCGGCGGGCGCCAAGCCCGCGGCGGGCGCGAAGCCGGCCGCAGGCGGCAAGAAGTAAGGCCGCAGACCAGCGGAGGCCGGGATGCGGCTCCTCGTGGGGCTCGGCAATCCCGGCCCCGAGCACGTCAGGCAACGGCACAATATCGGCTTCATGACCGTGGACGCGATCCATCGCGTCCACGGCTGTGGACCGTGGCGCGCACGTTTCGACGGCTATGCATCGAGCGGCGCGATCGACGGCGAGCAGATCGTGTTGCTGAAGCCGCTCACCTACATGAACGATTCAGGTCGTTCGGTGCAGCAGGCGCTGCGCTTCTTCAAGCTCGAGCCCGACGCCATGATCGTGCTGCACGACGAGTTGGATCTGCCCGCCGGCAAGCTGCGCGTGAAGGCGGGCGGCGGGCATGGCGGGCATAACGGCTTGCGCTCCATCGATCAGCATGTCGGCCCGTATTACTGGCGCGTGCGCCTGGGCATCGGCCATCCCGGCGACAAGTCACTCGTCAGCGGCTATGTGCTGCATGATTTCGCCAAGGCCGATCAGCTCTGGGTCGACAAGCTGCTCGAGACCGTGGCGAAGGAGATCCCGTTCCTGCTGGCCGGCAAGGACTCGCATTTCGCCAGCCGCGTCAACCACACCCTCGACCCGCCCAAGCCAAAGCCGCCGCGGGCGCCACCCGTGACGCCATGAGGCTGCACCGCGGCACCACCCCCCTCCCCAACCCTCCCCCACGCGCTTCGCGCGGAGGGAGGGAGTCCTGTTGCGCCAGGCACTACCAGACCCCCCTCCCCCTTTGCGGGGTGGGGGACTTCGCCGCCTGACTGAACCGAGAAGGAAATAGAACAGCCATGGGTTTTCAATGCGGCATCGTGGGCTTGCCCAATGTCGGCAAGTCGACGCTCTTCAATGCGCTGACCGCGACGGCGGCGGCGCAGGCGGCGAATTATCCGTTCTGCACGATCGAGCCGAACATGGGCCGCGTGGCGGTGCCCGATGCGCGGCTCGACAAGCTCGCGATCGCCGGCAAATCGGCGAAGACCGTCTACACCCAGCTCGAATTCGTCGACATCGCCGGGCTCGTGCGCGGCGCCTCGCGCGGTGAAGGGCTGGGCAATCAGTTCCTCGCCAATATCCGCGAAGTCGATGCGATCGCGCATGTGCTGCGCTGCTTCGAGGGCGGCGAAATCACCCATGTCGAAGGTTCGATCGACCCGCTGCGAGACAAGGAAACCGTCGACACCGAACTGATGCTCTCGGACCTCGACAGCCTCGAGAAGCGCGTGAATGCGCTGCAAAAGAAGGCGAAGACAGGCGACAAGGACTCGGCGGCGCTGCTCGGCGTGATGGAACCGATCCTGGCGCTGCTGCGCGAGGGCAAGCCCGCGCGGATGTTCGAGCCGGCATCGCCTGAGGATGCAGCGCTGGTCAAACAGATGCAGCTGCTGACCGCCAAGCCCGTGCTCTATGTCTGCAATGTCGAGGAGGCCTCGGCCAAGGACGGCAATGCGCTCTCGGCCAAGGTCTTCGCGATGGCCAAGGCGCAACATGCGTCGGCCGTGGTGATCTCCGCGGCGATCGAGGCGGAGGTCGCGATCCTGCCGCCGGCCGACCAGGGCGAGTTCCTCGCGTCGCTCGGGCTCGAGGAGCCCGGCCTGGCTCGGGTCATCCGCGAAGGTTACGCGCTGCTCGGCCTGATCACCTACTTCACCTGCGGCCCGAAGGAGGCGCGTGCCTGGACCGTGCGGCGCGGCGCCAAGGCGCCCGAGGCGGCCGGCGTGATCCACACCGATTTCGAGCGCGGCTTCATTGCGGCCGAAGTGATCACCTTCGAGGATTACGTCGCGCTGGGCGGCGAGGTGGGCGCCAAGAATGCCGGCAAGATGCGGGCGGAAGGACGCGACTATACGGTTGCAGACAGCGATGTGATCCTGTTCAGGTTCAACGTCTGACGCGCATCGGCTCTGGAGTCGGCGCGCCACAAAAGGGGGAATTCATGGGCGAGACGATCACTCTGCGTGCAGCCGACGGCTTCGGGACCACGGCCTATGTCGCAAGGCCCGCCGGCAAGCCTAGAGGCGGCCTGGTCGTCATCCAAGAAATCTTCGGCGTCAATCATCACATGCGCGGCGTGGCGGATGGTTACGCCAGGGATGGCTATGTCGCGATCGTGCCGGCGCTGTTCGATCGCATCCGTCCGAACATCGAGCTCGGCTACGACGAAGCCGCCATCGCCAAGGGGCGCGAACTCAAGGGCGCCTCGCCGACCGATGCGGCGCTTCTCGACATCGCCGCCGCGCGCGACGCGATCGCCGGCGCCGGCAAGCTCGGCGTGATCGGCTATTGCTGGGGCGGCTTCCTGGTCTGGGTCAGCGCGACGCGGCTCAAGGGATTCGCCGCCGCCGTTTCTTACTACGGCGGCGGTATCGGCGCGGTGGCGGCTGAAAAGCCGTCCTGCCCGGTGCAGTTCCATTTCGGCGAGAAGGATCACGCCATTCCGTTGACCGAGGTCGACAAGGTCAAGGCCGCCGGCCACAAGGCGGTCGAGGTGAACATCTATCCCGCCGGCCACGGCTTCAATTGCGATGAGCGCGGCAGCTTCGACGCCGCGTCGACGAAGCTGGCGCGTGGCCGCGCTCTCGCCTTCCTCGATCAGCACGTCGCCGGCATCGCGCCGGCCAAAGCCGCGGTAGCTCCGACCAAGGCGGTCGCGAAACCCGCGGCCAAGCCGGCTGCGAAGAAGGTTGCGGTCAAGCCGAAGGTGAAGGCGGTGGCCAAGAGGGCCGCGCCCGCAAAGGCAAAGGCCGCGCCGAAGGCCGCCCCGAAGCGCAAAGCGGCGGGCAAGAATCCCGCCCCCAAGCGCAAGGTCGCCAAGCGACGCTGATCAGCGCAGCACGCGTCCTGCGACGGCATCGAGCTTGCGCACGAGGCCGGGGTCGCGCGCCGCCGCTTGGGTCACGATCGCCGTGTCGAGGACGGTGTGGCACCCGACATGGCATGCGGCGCGGCGCGCACGCAGCTTCGGCACCACGCGCTTGACCAGCGCGCGCGCCTTGGCGGCGTTGTCGTGCAGCACTTTGATCACCGCGTCGACCGTCACGTGGTCATGGTCCTCGTGCCAGCAATCGTAGTCGGTGACCATCGCGACGGTCGCGTAGCAAAGCTCGGCTTCGCGCGCGAGCTTGGCCTCGGGCATGTTGGTCATGCCGATCACATCGCAGCCCCATTGGCGATAGAGCTGCGATTCCGCCTTGGTCGAGAATTGCGGCCCCTCCATCACGAGATAGGTTCCAGAGCGCTGCGCCGCGATGCCGATCTCCGACGCCGAGGCTTGGAGTGCGTCGCCGAGGCGCCGGCACACCGGCTCCGCCATCGAGACATGCGCGACGCAGCCGATGCCGAAAAAGGATTTCTCGCGCGCGAACGAACGATCGATGAACTGGTCGCAGATCACGAAACTACCCGGCGCCAGGCCCTCGCGCAGACTGCCGACGGCGGAGACGGAAATCACCTCCGTGCAGCCGACGCGCTTGAGCGCATCGATGTTCGCCCGGTAGTTCAGCTGCGACGGCGGGATGCGATGGCCGCGCCCATGACGCGGCAGGAAGACCACGCGCTGGCCATCGAGTTCGCCGAACATCAGATCGTCCGAGGGCTCCCCCCACGGCGTCAGCACGCGCTGCCATTGGATGTTGGCGAGGCCATCGATGTCGTAGACGCCGCTGCCGCCGATGATGCCGACGAGCGGCGGCAGGCCCGGCGTATGGCTGTGCTGGATCATGCGTGACTCCTTGCGAGAAGGCCCTTGTGGCAACCCGGTTTACGGAATGAAACCGCACGAATCAACGTCGCGGACTGGGCCGGTTTTGGCGTAAGAGTCCTGGATCATGTCCGCCTCCGCTCCCGCGCCGCTCATCACCACCCGCATGTGGGTGATCATCGCCTGCACCGCGTCGATCATGACCGTCGCGATGGGGCTGCGCTCCGGCCTCGGCCTGTTCGTCAAACCGATCAGCGTCGATCTCAATGTCGGCCGTGAGCTCTTCACCTTCGCGGTGGGCGTGCAGAATCTCCTCTGGGGCTTGGCGTCGCCCGTCTTCGGCGCCTTGGCCGATCGCTACGGCGCCTCGCGCGTCGGTCTCCTCGGCGCTGCCTTCTACGTGGCTGGACTCTACGTCCTGTCGATGACCAGCGGCCCCGTTGAGATCGTGCTGGGCAATGTGCTGATCGGCGCCGCCCTCGCGGCCGGCGGCCAGGGTACGTTGATCGGCGCGGTCGGCCGCATGGTGCCGCCGGAGAAGCGCTCGATCGCGCTCGGCATCCTCATGGCCGGCGGCTCGTTTGGACAGTTCACGATGGTGCCCTATACGCAGGCCCTGATCGGCGGACTCGGCTGGTCGAATGCCTTCATCGCATTGGCGGCGACCGCGCTGTTGATGTTGCCGCTGCTCTGGTTCGTGCGCGACGTGCCGGTCGCGCCGCAGACCGGCGGCGCACAGACGATGCGCGAGGCGCTGCACGAGGCCTTCCATCATCGTGGCTTCTGGCTGCTGACCGCCGGATTTTTCGTATGCGGCTTCCATGTCGTCTTCGTCGCGACGCATCTGCCCGCGTATCTGAGCGATCAGGGGCTGCCGGCCAATCTGGCGGCATGGACCCTGGCGCTGGTCGGGCTGTTCAACATCATCGGCTCCTATTCGGCCGGAATCCTCGGCGGCATGTTCTTCAAGAAGAACGTGCTGGCGCTGATCTATTTGGCGCGCGCGGCCGTGTTCCTGATCTTCATCGTCGCGCCGAAGACCGAGTTCACCGTGCTCGCCTTCGGCGCCACGCTCGGGCTGCTCTGGCTCTCGACGGTGCCGCTGACCAGCGGGCTCGTCGCGACGATGTTCGGGCCGACCTACATGTCCATGCTCTATGGCTTCGTGTTCGTTTCACACCAGGTCGGCTCATTCCTCGGCGCCTGGCTGGGCGGCAAGCTCTACGACATGTTCGGAAACTACGACGTGATGTGGTGGATCTCGGTAGCGCTCGGCCTGGGCTCGGCCTTGCTGCATTGGCCCATTCGCGAGCAGCCAGTCGCGCGGCTCGCGGCGCCGGCGCCCGCGCGATGAATGCGACCCTGCCACGGTGGCTCGCTCTCGGCGCGATCACGCTGATCGCGCTGGGGACGCTGGCTTGGATCGTCCGCGGCCCAGCCATCCTGTTGGATCTGATGTGGCTGGGCTGTTTGTGAGCCCGGCCTAGGCGGCGCGCCGCGATGGATCTGGGCGAGCGAGCAACTCTGGTTTCGTGGGTCAATAGCGCCGCGCTCGAGGGCATCGCGTTGCGCGAGCTGCTCGCTGGCTTCTGCACGCGGCTACTCGCCGCCGGCGTGCCGCTCAGCCGCGCGGTGCTCGGCGTGGACACGCTGCACCCGACATTGGACGGTTATTTCTTCGAGTGGCGTCCGCAGCAGGAGGAGGTCCGCCAGGTCGATTACTCGCGCGATCAGGCTGCCAGGGAAGTCGATCGCTGGCGGCAGAGTCCGTTCCATCGCCTGCATGAGACCGGCGAGCGGAGTCTCCGGCGGCGGATCGAAAGCGGCGAAGGACTCGATGAGTTTCCGGTGATCCCGGAGCTGAAGGCCGACGGCGTGAGCGATTATTTCTGCCTGCGCCACCGCTTCGGCAATCCGTCGCTGGGAGACATCGACGCGGTCTATTCATCTTGGACGACCCGCATCCCCCGTGGGTTCACCGACGACCACATCGCGGCGCTCGAGGCATTGATCCCCACCCTCGCCGTCGCGGTGAAGGCGGCGTCCTACGGCCAGATCGCGCGCAATCTGGCGGAGACCTATCTCGGCCGCGACATCGGGCGGCGCGTGCTCGCCGGCGAGATCGATCGCGGCAAGGCGGAGCGCATCGAGGCCGTCGTGTGGTTCTCCGACCTCGCCAGCTACACGCGCATCACCGACACGAATCCCCCGGACGTCATCATTCCCCTGCTCAACGACTATGCCGAAGCGGTCGTCGATGCGATCCACTCGATGAAGGGAGAGGTGCTGAAATTCATCGGGGACGGCGTCTTGGCATTGTTCCGGAGTCCGTCGAACGAGGAATCCTGCCGGCGCGCGCTGGCCGCCGTCCTGGAAGCGCGCCGGCGCGTGGCCGCGGTCAACGAGCGCCGCGCGGCGCTCAATGCGCCGGTGACCAGCGTCTATCTCGGCCTGCATCTCGGCGAGGTGTTCTTCGGCAATATCGGCAGCGCCGATCGGCTCGACTTCACCGCGGTCGGCCCCGCGGTCAACGAGACGAGCCGCGTCGTCGCCATGTGTCGATCACTCGATCAGGAGGTGCTGGTGTCGGCCGATTTCGCCGCCAATTCCGGCGACGCGCGCGCGCGCCTGATCTCGGTCGGCCGCTATGCGCTGCGCGGCGTGTCACGCCCCCAGGAACTCTTCACCCTCGATCCGGAAGTCGCGTCCTAGGTCTTGAACGCGCCACGGCGTCAGTGCAGGTTGGCCCAGACCTTGCGCTTGACGGCGTAGAGGAGTCCCGAGAAGAGCACGAGGAACATCATCACCTTCACGCCCAGCGCCTTGCGGTGTTCCATGTTCGGCTCGGAGGCCCAGGCGAGGAACGTCACCACGTCCGTCGCCATCTGCGGAACGGTCGCCTTCGTGCCATCGGAATAGGTGACCTGGTCGTCATTGAGCGGCTGCACCATCGCGATCTGATGCCCGGCGAACCACTCGTTGTAATTCATCCCGTCGCCCATCTTCATGTCAGCGGGCGCGGCCTTGTAGCCGATCATCAGGCCGTAGACGTAGTTCGCGCCGTCCTTGCGCGCATCGATGATCAGCGAAAGATCTAGCGGATAGGCGCCGTTGTTCGCCGCGCGCGCAGCCTGCTCGTTGGCAAACGGCTTCTTGAGGCGATCCGCGGGCCGCGCCGTGCGCTCGAACATCTCGCCCTGATCGTTCGGGCCATCCATGACCTTGTACTCGGCCGCGATGGCCTTGACCTCTTCCTCGGTGAAGCCGAGTCCGATCAAGGGATCATGCGCGCCGCCATGGCCGCCGCCGAGATCGCGAAAGCGGATCTGGCTCATCGCATGACAGGCCGAACAGACTTCCTTGTAGACCTGGAAGCCACGCTGCAACGCCGCCCGGTCATAGGTGCCGAACATGCCGTCGAAGGACCATTTCTGCGCCGGCGGCGTCGGCGCCCCGGCGGCAAGGGCGGAACCGACGAGGCCCAGAGAGACCGCGCCAGCAAGAACGAGCGAACGCATCCGCATCAGGCCTTCTCCATCGGCTTGGCAGCGGCGGCGCCGGCCATACGGCCGCCACCCAACACCATCTGGCTGATCGAGATCGGCAGCGGCTTGGGCCGCTCGAACCATCCGAGCAGCGGCAGGATCACGAGGAAATGCAGGAAGTACCACAGCGTACAGACCTGCCCGATACGCAACACCCAACCCTCGGCCGGCTGCGAGCCGGCATAGCCGAGACCGATGCAGGCGAGGATGAACAGGACGAAGAAGATGCGGAACACCGGGCGGAACCGGCCCGAGCGGACGCGGCTGGTGTCCAGCCAGGGCAGCACGAACAGGATCAGGATCGATCCGAACATCGCCAGCACGCCGGCGAGCTTCGCTTCGATGAAGAGGATGTCGAAGGTGAAGGACCGCAGAACCGCGTAGTACGGCAGGAAGTACCATTCGGGCACGATGTGCGCCGGGGTCACCAGCGGATTGGCGGGAATGTAATTGTCCGGCTCACCGAAGAAATCCGGCGCGAAGAACACGAAGAACGAGAAGAAGATCAGGAAGACGGCGATGCCGAACGCGTCCTTGATCGTGTAGTAGGGATGGAACGCGATCTTGTCCTGCGGCCCCTTGGCGTCGATGCCGAGCGGGTTGTTCGAGCCGTGAATGTGCAGCGCCCAGATGTGGAGCACGACCACGCCCGCGATCACGAACGGCAACAGGAAATGCAGCGAGAAGAAGCGATTGAGCGTCGGGTTGTCGACCGAGAAACCGCCCCAGAGCAACGTCACGATCTTCTCGCCCACCAGCGGAATGGCGGAGAAAAGGTTGGTGATGACGGTCGCGCCCCAGAAGCTCATCTGCCCCCAGGGCAGCACGTAGCCCATGAACGCGGTGGCCATCATCAGCAACAGGATGACGACGCCCAGCCACCACAGGATCTCGCGCGGCGGCTTGTAGGATCCGTAGTAGAGGCCGCGGAACATATGGATGTAGACCACGATGAAGAACATCGAGGCGCCGTTGGAGTGGATGTAGCGGATCAACCAGCCGTAGTTGACGTCGCGCATGATGCGCTCGACGGAGTTGAAGGCCAGATCGACATGCGGCGTGTAGTTCATCGCCAGCACGACGCCGCTGATGATCATCACCACCAGCATGAACCCGGCCAGCGAGCCGAAATTCCACCAGTAGGAGAGGTTCTTCGGCGTCGGGTATTGCGAGCCGAGACTGTGATCCAGGAACGAGAAGATCGGCAGACGATGCTCGATCCACTTGACCGTGGGGTGGTTGAAGAACGCGTTGTCCTGCGCCATGGCGAGTGCCTCAGCCGATCCGGATCGTGGTGTCGGTTAGAAACGTGTACTCGGGAACCTGCAGATTGCGCGGCGCCGGCCCCTTGCGGATGCGGCCCGAGGAATCGTAATGCGAGCCATGGCAAGGGCAGAACCACCCGCCAAAATCGCCCTTCGAGTCGCCCGATTTCTGGCCCAGCGGAACGCATCCAAGATGCGTACAGACGCCGACCAGAACCAGCCATTCGTCCTTGCCGGGCTTGACGCGCTTCTGATCCGTCTCGGGATTGCTCAGGTCGGTCAGCTTGACCTCCCGCGCGCTCTTGATCTGATCCGGAGTGCGGTGATCGATGAAGACCGGCTTGCCGCGCCACGTGACCGTGATGCGCTGCCCCGGCTGGATCGGCTTGAGATCGACTTCCGTCGAGGCGAGCGCCAGGACGTCGGCCGCCGGATTCATCGAGTGAATGAACGGCCAGATTGCCGCGCCGGCGCCCACCACACCGAAGCCGCCGGCGACGAGGTAGAGAAAATCGCGCCGCGTCGCCTGATCGTGATGGCCCGCGGAGGAGGACGTCGCTGTATTGGCCATGAACTGCCTCGTCGCCTGGGAAACCGAACCGTCGAACTCGAAACGCGTCGCCGCGCCGGCTGCCAGAGAATTGATGCTCGATCCCCGGCCGGCCATCGCTGCGACATCCTGCCGCACCGGTTTCGACTGGAGCGTCAAAGGCATACGACGCGACGGCGACGGCTATACTCGAAAGCGCGACGCCTTGCCAAGAGTTGCGACCACAAAACCGAATCGCGAGACTGAGTTTCCATGCGTCTCGCGCTGTTCGAACCCGATATCCCGCAGAACACCGGTGCCATCCTGCGCCTTGCGGCCTGCCTCGGCGTCGCGGTCGACGTGATCGAGCCCTGTGGTTTCGTCTGGACCGACCGCCACCTGAGGCGCGCCGGAATGGATTATCTCGATCAGGTCGCGCTTTCCCGCCACGCATCCTGGACGCGCTTTTTGGCCGACCGGGACGCCGGCCGCCTGGTGTTGTTGACGACCGCCGGCGTCTCGCCGCTGTGGGAGTTTCGCTTCGACAGCAGCGACACGTTGCTGCTCGGCCGCGAATCCGCCGGCGTGCCCGATTCGGTTCGCGCGGCGACTCAAGCGCAGGTCCGAATCCCCCTGCGCGCCGGGACTCGATCGTTGAACGTCGCGCTGGCGGCTGCACTCGCCCTCGGCGAAGCTCTGCGCCAGACGAATTCGCTCCCGGACACCGTGGCATGACAGACACCGACGACCGACAGGCCGAAGCCCGGCAGTGGTTCGAATCCCTGCGCGACCAGATCTGCGCGGCTTTCGAGGCGCTCGAGGAGGCGCTGACCGGCGGCCCGCATGCCAGCGCGGCGCCGGGCCGATTCACGCGCAAGGCCTGGGAACGCGCCGGCGGCGGCGGCGGCGTGATGTCGGTCATGAAGGGCCGTGTATTCGAGAAGGTCGGCGTCAATGTCTCGACCGTGCTGGGCGAATTCAGCCCGGAGTTCCGCAAGCAGATCCCCGGCGCGGCCGAGGATCCGCGCTTCTGGGCGTCCGGGATCAGCCTGGTCGCGCACATGCAGTCGCCGCGCGTCCCGGCGGTCCACATGAACACGCGCCACATCGTCACGACCAAGGCCTGGTTCGGGGGCGGCGCCGATCTGAACCCGATGGTGCCCGTCGATGCCGATACCGCACATTTCCACGCCACGCTGCGCACGGCCTGCGATCGTCACGATCCCGGCTACTACCCGCGCTTCAAGAAATGGTGTGACGAGTATTTCTTCATTCCCCATCGTGGCGAGGCGCGCGGCGTCGGCGGCATCTTCTACGACAACCTCGACACCGGGGACTGGGGGCGTGATTTCGCCTTCACGCGGGACGTCGGCCACGCCTTCCTCGACGCCTATGTCCCGATCGTCCGCCAGCACATGCACGAGCCGTGGACGCCGGCCGAACGCGAGCACCAGCTGGTCCGGCGCGGACGCTATGCGGAGTTCAACCTGGTCTATGACCGCGGCACGAAATTCGGGCTGATGACCGGTGGGAATACCGAGGCGATTCTCATGAGTCTGCCCCCAGTCGCGACTTGGCCATGAGGCGGTCGAGTTCCGCGAGGCACGCCGCGCGATCCGGCGCGAAGTCACAGGCGATCCACCAGGCCTCCACGCCGTCCAGAAGCTGACCGACGATCGGGCCAGGCAAACCGCCGCGCGCGAGGACGTCGGCGCCGGAGACGGGCAGCCGCAGAGTCGGATAGGACGCGATCAGCGCCAGCGCCGCCTCCAGCCCAGACTCGTCGCGCCGCCGCGCGGCATCGAGCAGCACGCGATCGCGCGTCGTCTCGGCCCCACAGCGATAGAGCGCACGGCGCAAGGCCGGCGCATCTCGTTCGCTCAGCATCTCCGCCATCGCCCGGAGTCGCGCCAGCGCCGCGTTCGACAAGCGCAGGCGATCCGCGAGCGCGTCGAGGTTCGACGGATCCACCGGCGCCGGCACCAGACTCGCCAGGCGCCGCAGCTCGGATCGTTCATCCCGCGGTTCGATGGCGACCAACGCGGCCAACGTCGCGACGTCGCGCAGCTGCGGCAGCACGGCGTCGAGGATGCCATCGTCGATCATCATGCGCAGCGTCGGCGTCGGATCCGCGGACGCGAGCAGCTTCATGATCTCGTTGCGGATGCGCTCGCCGGACAGGCGAACGAGCCCGGGCGCCGCCTTGCGGCAAGCTGCCCGCGCGGCCTCGGCGGGCGCGACGCGACCGAAATGCGCGTGGAAGCGATAGAACCGCAACAGCCTCAGGCAATCCTCGGCGAGGCGGGCATCCGGATCGCCGACGAAGCGCACGCGCCCCGCCAACAGATCCTCGATGCCGCCGTGATAATCGTGCACGATTCCGTCGCCGCCCGCGGAGAGCGCATTGAACGTGAAGTCGCGTCGCGCCGCGTCCGCGCGCCAGTCATCCGTGAACGCGACGATCGCATGCCGGCCATCGGTCTCGACATCGCGCCGCAACGTCGTGATCTCGAAATTGCGGCCCGCCATCACCGCGGTGACCGTGCCGTGCGCGATGCCCGTCGGAATCGCGCGCACATCGCCGGCGGCGAGCTTGGCGAGAACGGCATCCGGCGGATCGGGAGTCGCGAGATCGACATCGGTCACCGGCCGATCGATCAAGGCGTCGCGCACACAGCCACCGACGAAGCGCGCGTCCGTGCCGTCAGCGCAGAGCAGGCTCAGCAGGCGCTGCGTCGACGCCGCCGTGAACCACGCCTGCGGTGGCAGGTGTGGCGTCGCCATCATCGCGGACGCGGCGGATCGACATGCGCCGGCACGACCTTGCCGTCGACGACTCGCGGCGCGATGTACTGCCCGCCGATGTCGCCGAGGCTGCGGCTCAGCCCCAGCACGCCGGCGACCGTCACCATGAGGGCGATCCCGACTCCGCCGAGCCAGATCCACGGCGCGTCCGCCCAACCCTGCGGCTCGCCCAGGCCATTGCGTTCGATCCGCCGCCGTTCCCACTTCAGCCACAACCCATAAACGATCGTCGGCGCCACGAGCGGCAACGCGAATTCTGCGAGCAATCGGATCATTGGTCCAACAGCACCTCGGAAAGATTGACCAGCATTCCCGCGGTCGCGCCCCAGATGAGATACTCGCCGAAGGGGATCGCCCAGAATTCCCGCAGCTTGCCTTCGAACTCGCGCGCGCGAAGCTCGCGATTGCGCGGATCGACGAGGAACGACAATGGCGCTTCGAAGACTTCGGCGACCTCGAACGGATCAGGCCGCAACGCCGTGGGCGGCATGATCAACCCGACGATCGGCGTCACTTCGAAGCCGGTCCGGGTCACATAGGTGTCGAGCCGGCCGATCACTTCTACTTGATCGGGCGGCAGGCCGATCTCCTCCTCGGTCTCCCGCAGCGCGGCGGCGGCGGCATGGGCGTCGTCGGTTTCGAGTCGGCCACCGGGAAAACTGATTTGCCCGGCATGCGCACTCAGATGCGCCGTGCGGCGCGTCAGCAGCACCCCGAAATCGTCATCGTGCAGCACCACCGGCACCAGGACGGCGGCAGGGACAAGCGACCCCGTTGGTCTCAGCGCCGGGTCGAAATCATGATCGCCGCGCAGGCCCGCTTGGTTCACGCGCACGCCAGCACGGCGCACGCCGATATCACCGGCGACGCAGGCGAGTCGCCTGCGCAAATCCACTGCGGTCCATCGGCGTGAGGAGGCGTCAATCATTGCCGATCATACCCCCAATGGTTCCAGAGCGAAGCACACACCGTCGCTCCAGATGCCCGAAACGACGCGGCCGTCGCGCTCGTGCTCGCAAAGCAGATCGGCCAGATGATAGAACACGGCGCGCGAAATTCGTGCCTCGAGCCCGGGCCGCACCACGACATAGGGCGCCGGCGCATCGACCGACCCACGCATGATGATGGGATGATCGGTCCCGGCCACGATTTCTTCGTCGAGATTGGTCGTGAAGGTGAGGCGCTGCGCCTCGCCGATCCCGGTCGCCTGGCACAGCACGGCGACGAAGGGGGCATCGTCGACCACGATCACCCCACGCTCGTAGGGCGTCACAAGCCAGAACGCACCATCGGGTTGACGCACGAGCACACGTGCGAAAAGCTTCACTAGTGTTTTGCGACCGATCGGCGTGCCGTGATAAAACCAAATCCCATCGCGCGCGATGCGGATCGGAAATTCGCCACAAACCGGCATCATCGGAGGGAAAGCTCGGTCGGTCGTTCCATCGCTGACGATGGAGTCAGCGGGTCGAGGGATAGCTTGCGTGTCACGCGCCGCGGACACGGTCTGGTCGCCGGTGGTGTTGATAGCGCCGCCTTCGGTCATAGGTCACATCCGGTCACGTCGCCCGGCAGTCACGTCGCCTGGCAGTCACGTCGCCTGGCAGTCTGGGCGAGCGACCATAACAAGGGAGAGGTGTCAGTGACGGCCCTAGATTCAAAGATCGCAGACGCCGACGGCATCGTCGATGCGATCGAGCGCCTGGGCGGACGGCTCGGCGAGATCCGCACCCGCATCGGCCGCGTCATCTTCGGCCAGACCGAAGTCGTGGAGCATTCTCTCATCACCCTTTTGTCGGGGGGCCACGCCTTGCTGATCGGCGTGCCCGGCCTCGCCAAGACACGATTGGTCGAGACGCTGGGCACCGTGCTCGGCCTCGAGGAGAAGCGCGTGCAGTGCACGCCCGACCTCATGCCGGCCGACATCATCGGCTCCGAGATCCTCGAGGACGGGGAAGGCGGCAAGCGCCATTTCCGCTTCATCCGGGGACCGGTATTCAGCCAGTTGCTGATGGCCGACGAAATCAACCGCGCCAGCCCGCGCACGCAATCGGCGATGCTGCAGGCGATGCAGGAAGGTCGCGTCTCCATCGGCGGCGTCTACCACCCGCTGCCGCAGCCTTTCCACGTTCTCGCCACCCAGAACCCGATCGAGCAGGAAGGCACCTATCCCCTGCCCGAAGCGCAGCTCGACCGGTTCCTGCTGCAGATCGACGTCGGCTATCCGGACATCGATTCCGAGCGGCGCATGCTGATCGCGACGACGGGAGTTGGCGAGGAGCGCGCCGCCAAGACGATTTCGGCCGATGAACTCCTGGCCGCGCAGCGCCTGATCCGGCGCGTGCCGGTGGGCGAGAGCGTCGTCGAGGCGATCCTGACCATGGTGCGTGCCGGACGACCGGAGACATCGGATTTGCCGGAGGTGCAGCGTCATGTCGTCTGGGGGCCGGGACCGCGCGCCAGCCAGGCGCTGATGCTGGCGAGCCGCGCCCGCGCCGTGCTCGACGGGCGTCTCGCCCCATCGGTCGACGACGTCGTCGCCTTGGCCCGCCCGGTGCTGCGTCATCGCATGGCGCTGAGCTTCGCCGCGCGCGCCGATGGACTCACGGTCGATGGCGTGATCGGCAAGCTGACCGAACGGCTGTCCTGATCAGCGCGAAGATGACCCTCGCGACGCATACTCCGGCGCCGAGCACGCGGCGGCAGGCCGATGCGGAAGCGGTCGCGAGCCGCTTGCCGGCGCTGCAGATCGCTGCGGAGCGCGTCGCGATGACCGTCCTGCAGGGCGTCCATGGTCGGCGGCGCGTCGGACAGGGCGAGGCGTTCTGGCAGTTCAGACGTTACACGCATGGCGATCCGCTGATCCGGATCGACTGGCGCCAGAGCGCGAAACGCGAACATGTCTTCGTGCGCGAGACCGAATGGGAGGCCGCGCAATCGGCTTGGCTCTGGCGTGACAATTCGCCCTCGATGCAATGGCGGTCGGATTCCGCGTTGCCGACCAAGCTCGATCGCGCCGAGCTGCTGCTGCTGGCGCTGACGACCCTGTTGGTGCGCGGCGGCGAGCGCATCGCGCTGCTCGGCCATTCCATGCGCCCCATCTCGGGGCGCGCGGCCCTGACCCGCGCGACCGAGCGGCTCGCCGATCCGGCGGCGATCGAACGCGGCCTGCCGCCCGCGGCGTCGCTGCCGCGCCATGCCAGCGTGGTGGTGATCGGCGATTTCTTCGCGCCACTGGACGAGATCGATCGCAGCCTGCGCGCGCTGGCCGCCAGCGGCGTCAGCGGCACGGTCCTCCAGGTCGTCGATCCGGCCGAGGAATCGCTGCCCTTCACCGGTCGCACGCGATTCGAAGGCGTCGAAAGCGACGGCGAGATGTTGGTCCCGCGCGTGGAGGCGATGCGCGGCGACTATGCGGAGGCTTTCGCCGCGCATCGCGACGGAATCGGCGACATCGCCCGTGCGCTCGGCTGGCGTCACCTTCTGCATCACACCGATCGCAGCGCGGCGAGCGCCCTGATGACCCTGTGGCTGTCGCTGTCGCGCAGTTCCAACGGCCCTGGACGCTGGACGTCGTCATGACAGCGCTCGCGTCGCTCGCGTTCCTCTCGCCGCTCTGGCTCGTCGCGCTCGGCGCATTGCCTCTGCTGTGGTGGCTGCTGCGCGTGACGCCGCCGGCCGCGAAGCATGTCAGCTTCCCGGCGATTCAACTCCTGCTGCAGATCAAGCCGCGCGAGGAGACGCCGGCGCGTACGCCATGGTGGCTGCTGCTGCTGCGCCTCGCGATTGCCGCGCTGGTGATCACCGCATTGGCCCACCCGCTGCTCAATCCGCAAGCCCAGATGACCGGTTCCGGACCGCTCGTGATCGTCATCGACGACGGCTGGGCGGCGGCACGCGGCTGGGCGGCGCGCAAGCGGACCCTCGAAGGCCTGCTCGATCGCGCCGAGCGCGCCAATCGCTCGACTCTCCTGCTCGGGACTGCGCCCGGCGTTTCCGGCGATGCGCCGCGGTCGTCGCGGTTGGGCCGCGCGACGGATATCCGGACGCAGGCGGCAGCACTGCAGCCGAAGCCATGGCCGGTCGATCGTCCTGCCGCGCTGCGCGCGCTCGCCGCCGTGCAGATCCCACAGCCCGCGTCGGTGGTCTATCTCACCGACGGCATCGAAGATGGTCAGGTCACGCCCTTCGTCGAGGGGCTGATCAAGCTTGGTCCGGTCGAGGTGCTGCGCGATCTGCCGACCGCCGGCCCGCGCCTGGTGCTGCAGCCCGGCACCGATGCCACGGCGCTGACATTGGCGGCGCGGCGCCTGCAGGCCGGCGCGCCCGAAGCGACGGCGCTGCGGGTCATCGCCGAGGATGGCCGGCTGCTGGCGCGTGAGCCGTTGCTCTTCGCCGAAAGCGAGACGCGCGCGGCCGCGCGACTCGTGCTGCCGGCGGAAGTCCGCAATCGCGCGGTGCGCATCGAACTCGAGGGCGAAGCTTCCGCAGGCGCCGTCGTCCTGCTCGACGAGCGCTTCCGCCGCCGCCCGGTCGGCGTGGTCACCAGCAGCTCCGTCGAGCGCTCGCAGCCGCTGCTCGCCGAGACCTACTACCTGCAACGCGCCCTCACGCCGCTCGCCGATCTGCGCACCGGCAGCATCGCCGATCTGCTGCAGCGCCAATTGGCGGTGCTCGTGCTCGCCGATGTCGGCCAATTGCCCGAGGCCGATTTCGCGCTCGTCAATGCCTGGGTCCGCAAGGGCGGTCTGCTGCTGCGCTTCGCGGGCCCGCGCCTCGCCGAGGGCGCCGACGGTTTGATTCCGGTGACGATCCGCGCGGGCGCCAGCCGCACCTTCGGCGGCGCCCTCACCTGGGCGCAGCCCGCAGGTCTCGCCCCCTTCGAAGCGGCGGGCCCCTTCGCCGGTCTCGCCGTGCCAGCCGATGTGAAGATCAATCGTCAGGTGCTCGCCGAGCCGAGTCTCGACCTGCCGCAGCGCACCTGGGCGCGGCTCGCCGACGGCACACCGCTGGTGACCGCGGATCGACGCGGCGAGGGTTGGGTCGTGCTCGTCCACACCACGGCCAATCCGGAATGGTCCTCGCTCGCTCTGTCGGGCCTCTTCGTCGAGATGCTGCAAAGGATCGTGACGCTGAGCCAGGGCATCGTCGGCGAAGGCGGCACGGGCGTGCTGCCGCCCGTCGCTTCGCTCGATGGATTTGGCCATCTCGAAGCGCCGCCGCCCAGCGCGACCGCGATCGACCTGACCGATGTCGCGGCGATGGCTGTCAGTGCGCGCCATCCGCCGGGCTGGTACGGCAGCGAAACCGCGCGCCGCGCGCTCAACCTCTCGGCCAATCTCGCGGCCTTCGCGCCGATCACCACGCTGCCAGGCGGCGCGCAGTCCGGAAGCTATGCCACCCAGAGCGAGGTCGACGTCAAGCCGTGGCTTCTGCTCGCCGCTCTCACGCTGTTGCTGCTCGACCTCGCGGTCAGCCTGTGGCTGCGCGGCATGCGGTGGCGGCCGGCACGCGCCATCGGCACGGCGGCGCTGCTCGCCCTGACCGTCGTCGCGATGACCGCCGAAACGCTTTACGCGCAAACCCCGCCGTCGCGGCGCGAGGATGAAGCCGCGACCATCGCGACGCTCTCGACCCATCTCGGCTATGTCCGCACCGGTGTTCCGGAAGTCGACGAAATCGCGCGCGCCGGCCTCGTCGGCCTCGGCGCGGTGCTCAGCCGGCGTACGGCGATCGATCCGGGACCACCGGTGGAGATCGATCTCGAGCACGATGAGCTCGCCTTCTTCCCGCTCGTCTATTGGCCGATCGCCGCCGAAGGACCGCGTCCGAGCGCCGCCGCGATCGCGCGCGCCCAGCGTTTCCTGAAGACCGGCGGCATGATCATGTTCGACACGCGCGAGGTCGAACTCGGACGTCCCGGCAGCGGGGGCGGCCCCGCGGCGCAGCGACTGCGCGACATTCTGCGCGGCCTCGATCTGCCGCCGCTCGCCCCGATCCCGCAGACCCATGTGCTGACCAAGGCGTTCTATCTGCTCGCCGAGTTTCCGGGCCGCTACAATGGCGCGCCGGTCTGGGTCGAGAGCGACGAGCGCGCGGCCAATGACGGCGTGTCCTCGGTGATCATCGGCGCCCACGACTGGGCGGCGGCCTGGGCCACGGATCGGCAGGGCCGCCCGCTCTACGCCGCCGTCCCTGGCGGCGAGACGCAACGCGAATTCGCGATCCGCTTCGGCGTCAACGTCGCGATGTACGCGCTGACCGGCAACTACAAGGGCGATCAGGTGCACGTGCAGTCGATCCTCGAACGGATGCGGCGATGAGCAACGATTTCTCCATCGCCTTCGCGCCCATCGTTCCGTGGTGGGCCATCGCACTCCTCGCGGCGACCGGGCTCGCGCTGCTCGGCTTTACGCTGGCGGCGCGCGCACGCGGCGTATGGTGGCGCGCTTTGGCGATCGCCGGCCTGTTGGCCGCGCTCGGCAATCCGCTGATCGTGGTGCAGGAGCGTCGCGGCCTGCCCGATATCGGCGTCGTGGTGATCGACGAGTCCAAGAGCCAGAGCATCGGCAAGCGGCGTGAACTCGCCGAACAGGCGCTGGCGCGGATCCGTGAACGCACGCCGGAGCTCGGCGATCTCGAGCTGCGCGTCGTGCGCGCCGGCGCCGGGGGCGGCATCGATGCCGACGGGACGCGGCTGCTCGCAGCGGTCGAACGTGCGATGTCCGAGGTGCCGCGCGCGCGGCTCGCCGGCGTGGTGCTGGTCACCGACGGCCAGGTGCATGACGCGCCGAAAGCCGAGGCGCTGACCAAGGAATCCTGGCCGGCGCCGGTCCATGTCCTGCTGACGGGCGAGCGCGGCGAGCGCGACCGCCGCATCGTGGTCGAGCAGGTCCCCGCCTATGCCATCGTCGGCAAGCCACAGCAGATGATTCTGCGCATCGACGACGGTCCCGGCGCGGCGAACGGCACGGCGCGTGTCGTCCTGCGGCGCGACGGCGGCGAGCCGCAGACCCTGCGGCTCGAGATCGGCGTGCCGCAGACGATCGACTTCACGCTCGAGCGCGCCGGCACCGCGCTGTTCGAGATCGCCGTGGAGCCGGGCCTGCGCGAACTCACGCTGGAGAACAACCGCGCCGTCGTCGCCGTCGCCGGCGTGCGTGACCGGCTGCGCGTCCTGCTCGTGACGGGTGAGCCGCATCCTGGCGAGCGGACCTGGCGTGCGCTGCTGAAATCCGATCCCGCCGTCGACCTGATCCATTTCACCATCCTGCGTCCGCCGGAGGCGCAGGACTTCACGCCGGTGAACGAGTTGTCGCTGATCGCCTTTCCGATCCGCGAGCTGTTCGAGGTCAAGCTCAACGAGTTCGATCTGATCATCTTCGATCGCTATCGTCGCCGCGACGTGCTCGCGCAGATCTATCTCGACAACATCGTGCGCTGGGTGCGCGCCGGCGGCGCCTTGCTGCTCGCCGTCGGACCGAACCAGGGGAATTCGAGTTCGCTGTTCAACTCGCCGATCGGACAGATCATGCCCGGCGTGCCGACCGGGCGCGTGCTGGAGCAGCCCTTCACGCCGACGCTGACCGATACGGGACGCCGTCATCCCGTGACGGCCGACCTTCCCGGCGCCGGCGCCGCGGGGCGTGAGCCGAGTTGGGGGCGGTGGTTCCGCAACGTCGATGCCGATCAGCGCCGTGGCCAGACCCTGATGGCCGGCGCCGAGAATCGTCCGCTGCTGCTGCTCGACCGCGTCGGCGACGGCCGCGTGGCCCAGTTGCAATCCGACCATATCTGGCTCTGGGCGCGTGGCTATGAAGGCGCCGGGCCGCATGCCGAACTGCTGCGGCGCATCGCGCATTGGCTGATGAAGGAACCGGAGCTCGAGGAGAACGACCTCAAGGTCGCGGTCAAGGGCGGCAAGGTCGAGATCACGCGCCGTTCGCTGGAGGCGGATGGCCGGCCGATCGAGATGACCCTGCCGTCGGGCGAGAAGCGACAGGTCGAGCTGCGCGAGATCGGCGGCGGCCGCGCCGTCGGCACGGCCGATGTCGACGAAGCCGGGCTCTATCATTTCAGCGACGGCGTGCGCATCGCCCTCGGCGCCGTCGGCGCGCTCAACCCGATCGAGATGGACGATGTGCGCACGACCGACGAATTGCTGAAGCCCATCGTTGTGGCATCGGGCGGCCAGTTGCTGTGGCTCGCCGAGGGAATGCCGGATTTCCGTCGCACGCGGCCCGGCCGCGAGAGCGGCAGCGCCGCGAGCGGCGGGCGATCCTGGATCGGCATGCAGACCAATGGCGACTACGTCGTATCGGGAGTCACGCAGACGCCGATCATGCCCGCGCTCGTGGTCTTCCTGCTCGGCATCGGCGCATTGCTCGCCGCCTGGCGCCGCGAAGGCCGCTGAACGGAGCCGATCGCATGCTGCGCCGACTGCCTGCCTGGAGCGTGCTGATCCTGTTCATCGCAGTCACGCTCGGCGTCGGGTTTTTCGGTGCACGGGCCACGGCGCCGGCGATTCCCACCTGGTACGCGGCGCTGAACAAGCCGGAGTTGACGCCGCCGAACTGGGCCTTCGGTCCGGTATGGACCGCGCTCTACGTCATGATGGCCGTGGCGGCCTGGCTGGTGTGGCGTCATGCGGACGAGAAGAAACCGCGCGAAGCGGCGCTGCGAGCGTTCTGGATCCAGCTGGCGCTGAACTTCACCTGGTCGTGGATCTTCTTCCAGGCCAAGGACCCCGGCTGGGCGTTCGTCGAGATCCTGGTCCTGGTCGCCGCGCTGCTGGTCACGATCCTGCGGTTCGCGCGATTTTCGCGCGCGGCTGCGCTGCTGCTGCTGCCCTATCTCGTCTGGATCGGCTACGCGAGCTACCTGACGCTGCGGATCTGGCAGTTGAATCCACGGACCTGAGCGGGAACGTGGTGAACGGCGGATGAACGCCGCAGACGCGGCGTCGAACACCAAACGCTAACACTCACCGACTAATGATGACGGAGCTTTTGAAGGTTCCCCAATCATGTTCGGCATCATCGGAATCGTCGTCGTATTCGGCTCGATCTTCGGCGGCTACATGCTCGCCGGCGGCAAGTTCGGGCTGATTCTGAAGGCGCTCCCCTTCGAGATGATGATGATCGGCGGCTCGGCCATCGGAACCTTTCTCATCGGCAACGGTAGCTCGACGATCGGCAAGACCGTCAAAAGCATGGGCAAGGTATTCAGCGGACCCGGCTTCAAGAAGCAGGACTACATCGACGTGCTGTGCCTGATGTTCGCGCTGCTGAAGCTCGCGAAGACCAAGGGCGTGATCGCGATCGAGCCGCACATCGAGAAGCCCGACGAGAGCAAGCTCTTCCAAGCCTACCCGAAGATCGCGAAGGACCATTTCGCCGTCGACCTGATCTGCGATTCGATGCGCATGATCACCATGGGCATGGACGATCCGCACCAATTCGAAGAGATCATCAACAAGGAGCTCGAGAAGCATCACGGCGACCTCGGCCGCGCCCAAGGCGCGATCCAGGCGATCGCCGATTCCTGCCCCGCCCTGGGCATCGTCGCCGCGGTGCTCGGCGTCGTGAAGACGATGGCCTCGATCAACGAGCCGCCCGAGATCCTCGGCAAGATGATCGGTGGCGCGCTGGTCGGCACCTTCCTCGGCATCTTTCTCGCCTATGGTTTCTTCGGTCCCTTCGCCAGCCGCCTCAAGCAAGTCTTCGACGACGATCACAAATTCTACGAGATCATCCGCGACACCATGGTCGCGCATCTCCACGGCCAGCCGCCGCAGATCTCGATCGAGATCGGCCGCAAGAGCGTGCCGTCGGAGATCCAGCCCAGCTTCGCTCAGCTCGAAGAAGCGACCCAGACGATCCCCGCGGCGGCGTGACGCGCTACTTGTCCGTGCTCACCGTCACGGTGCGGATGTAGAAACGCTGCAGCAGCAGGAACGGGATCATCGCCAGCAGCACGGCCGTGGAGGCCGAGGCGAAGAGCGCGCCCCAGTTCGCCGTCTCGAGCGTCATATTGCGGGCGATCGCCACCTGGACGACGACGAGTTCGGGCGTGCTCGCCGCGACCAGGGGCCAGAAGAACGCGTCCCATTGATGGATGAACTGCATCAGCGAGGCCGTCGCGATCGTCGGCCCCGAGAGCGGCATGGTCAGCCGCAGGAAGATTGTCCACCAGCTCGCGCCGTCGACGCGCGCCGCCTCGTAGATCTCCCGCGGGATGCCGAGGAAGAATTGCCGGAACAGGAAGATCACCAGGCCGTTGGCGAGCTCGGGCAGGATCAGCGCCGCGTAGCTGTTGGTCCATTCGAGCGTGCGGATCAGCGTGTAGAGCGGGATGACGATCGACTCGAAGGGCATCATGAAACTCAACAGCACGAACGCGAAGAGCAGCCGCTTGAACGGGAACTCGAACACGGCGAAGGCGAAGCCGGCGAGCGAGTTCATGAAAGTCCCGATCGTGACGGTGACGATCGCGATGAACGCGGAGTTGAACACCGCGCGCGGCATGTCGCCGGCCAGCATGGTTCGATAGTGATCCAGCGTGAGTGTCTGCGGCACCAGCGTGCGCCAGCCCACGTCGGTCGCGTAGCGGAAGATGTCGCCGCCCGGCCTGAACGACGACATGATCAGCCAGTAGATCGGCAGCAGCAGCAGGGTGGCGACGAACACCAGCGCGCCGTAGCGCAACCCCACGCGCAAGAACGACGGCGCGGCGATCACGCGCTGTCCTCGTCGGGCGGACGGAACAGCCGCAGTTCCGCGATGGCGATGATCGCGATGATGATCAGGATCACAGTGGAGATGGCGAGCGAGCGGCCATGGTTGAGCAGGGCGAACGCCGCCTGATAGGCCTCGAACATCAGCAGCGCGGTCGATCCCGCGGGGCCGCCATGGGTGATGATGTAGACCGGCGCGAAGAGCAGGAAGTTGATCGCCGTATCGGCGACCAAAACGAAAGCGAGTGGTCGGCGCATGAGCGGAAGGGTGATTCGCCAGAACCGCTGCCACGCGGTCGCGCCGTCGATCGCCGCCGCCTCGTGCAGCTCCTTGGGGATCGCCAGCAATCCAGCGAGCAGGAAGATCATCCAGTAGCCGACGCCCTTCCAGGTCGCGACCAGGATCAACGTGATCAGCGCCTGCGACTCGCTGCGGAAGAAACGCTGGGGCGGCAGGCCGAGCGCGCGCAGCAAGCCGTTGACCGGGCCGACGCTCGGTTCCAGCAGGATCGCCCAGATCACGGACGTGAGCGCGATCGAGACGGTCATCGGCAGGAGATAGGCTGCGCGAAAAAAGGCAACGCCGCGCGTCGGCCGCAGCACGAGCATCGCCAGGCCCAGCGCGCAGATGATCTGGAATGGATTGATCAGCAGGTTGAAGAGCAGCGTCACCTCGATCGATGACCAGAAGGACGCATCGTCGACGAGATCGGCGAAGTTGCGCAAGCCGACGAACCGGGTCTCGCCGCGCAAACTGGTCCCGGTGAAACCGCCGATGATCGCGATCATGATCGGCGCCAGGCGAAATACGACCAGCCCGAGCAGCGCCGGCGCCACGAACGCCAGGGGAATCCAGATCGGAACGCGGAAGGCGGTGGAGGACATCAGGACGCGCGCATCACCACCCTGGCCGCGCTTCGCGCGGCTTGTCCCGCCTCATTCGAGGCGGGACGACTCCAAACACTGGTCGCCCCTCCTCGACTGAAGAAGGGCAGCGCGGCGAAGCCGCGCGGGGTGGTTGAGTCCAAGAACGATCACCGGTATTTCTGCATCTCCCGGTCGATCTTCTGCGCCGCGGCGGTCAGCGTCGTCTTGACGTCGGCGCCGGTCTGGATGTCGCGCAGCGCGACGCGCACGAGATCCTCGTACTCCCGGAAGCCAGGCGTCGCTGGACGCGGCACCGCCGTATTGTCCAGCTCGTAGCGCACGATCTTCCACATCTCCGTGTTGAAGGTCGCCGCCTCGCGCTCCCAGATCGACTTGAGCACGGGCGGATAGGGCCGCGCCTTGAACCACTGCGCCTGCAGTTCGTCGGACATGAACTCCCGGAGGAAGGTCAGGGCCTGCGCCTGGTTGCGCGTGCGCGGATTGATCGCGAAATGCCAGGCGCCCGTCGGCGTCACCGGCTTGCCCTTCTCGAAATAGGGCATCGGCGCAACGCCGAATTCGAGATCCTTGAAGCGCGATTCCAGCGCCGCGGTGCTGAAGGTACCGGCGACGAACATCGCGGCGCGACCGGTGCCGAACATCTCCAGCGGCAGATTGGGATCGAACTGGCCCTGCGGACTGACTTTCCAATCCGTGTAGAGCCGCTGCATCCAGGTATAGGCTTCGACGAAGGCCGGCCCATCGATGAAGCCCGTGGCCTTCATGCCGTCGGGGCTCAACGCCACGCCGCCCAGCGACTGGCCCAGCGGCAGCAGCTGATAGGGCCGCTCGGATTGCTCGAAGGCGAAGCCCCATTGATTCTTCGCCCCGTCGGTGAGCTTGCGCGCGACGTCGACGACCTTCTCCCAGGTCCAGCGCTTGGTGACATCGGCCGGCGGCGGCTCGATCCCCGCCGCCTTGAAGATCGCCTTGTTGTAGAACAGCACCTGCATCGAGCTGCCGAACGGCGCGGAGTAGAGCTTGCCGTTATAGGTCGCCGCATCGAGCGCCGATTTGGAAAACCGCGATGCGTCGAGATGCGGCGTCAGGTCCATCAGGTGGTCGCGCGCGCCATAGGAGGCCGTCAGCGGGCTGTCGCAGATGAAGATGTCGGGCTCCGCATTGCGCGCCTGCAGCCGGACCTCGATGGTCTGGAAGATCTGCGTGAAGGGCACCTTCTCGACCGCGAGCTTGATCGTCGGGTTGCGCGCCTCGAACCACTCCATGAAGGGATTGACCTGATTGTCGGGCCAGCCCATCCAGATCACTTTCAGATTGGTCGTCTGCGCTTGCGCGCGCGACGCCGCGAATGTCGCCGATGCCGTCGCCGCGAGCCCGAGCTTCGCGGCATGTCGACGTGTCAAGTTCGTCATCGTTCCCTCTCCCGTTCAAGAAATGCGTGACGCCACGCTTGCGTTGCAGCTTAAATGTCGCGTCTCTTCGTGGTCAATCAATCCTCCCGGGCCGGCATGACAAAGATCCTGATCGACTGCGACCCCGGCCATGACGATGCCGTGGCGATCCTCTACGCCGCACGGCATCTCGACCTCGTGGGCATCACGACGGTGTTCGGCAATGCCTCGGTGGAGAACACGACGCGCAATGCGCTCGCGATCTGCGAACTCGTCGGTCTCGACGTCCCCGTCGCCAAGGGCTTCGCCGGTCCCTTCGTCGGCGGCGAGCCACCCTTCGCGGCGGCGGCCCACGGCAAGACGGGAATGGACGGCGCCGAATTGCCGGAGCCGACGCGCAAGATCATCGACGCGCACGCGACCGAATTCATCATCGAGACCGCGCGCGCGCATCAGGGCGAACTCGTGCTCGCCATCATCGGGGCCCAGACCAATGTCGCCGTCGCGTTGCGCCTCGAACCGCGGCTGCGCCAATGGCTCCGTGCGATCACGATCATGGGCGGCACCGCGGGCGTGGGCAATGTGACGCCGACCGCCTGCATCAACGTCTATTCCGATCCCGAAGCCGCGCATGTCGTGTTCAGCTCGGGCGTGCCGATCGATTGGATCGGCTACGAGACGACGCGCACCGTCCTGATGGGCGCCGGCGACGTCGCCCGGCTGCGCGCCGGCGGCAAGGTCGCGCGCGCGATCGGCGATCTCGTCGAGTTCTATCGTCAGAACTACATCCGCATCTACGGCATCGACGGCGCGCCGATGCACGATTCCTGCGCCATCATCCCGTTCGTGCGCAGCGACCTGATGCGCCACGTTCCCGTCGCGCTGCGTGTGGAGCTGGCGCCCGGCGCGGCGCGCGGCATGACGCTCGTCGACCGGCGCGGCATCCAGCCGGGCGTCACGCTCCCGCCGCCGCGCACGCCCTTGCCGGCGAATGTCGGGATGGCCGTCGACGTCGAAATCCGCGGCGTCATCGATGCGCTCGTCGACACGCTGCTCACCTACGACTGAACATTCCAGGAGATCACCCCGTGACGAAGATCCTGATCGATTGCGACCCCGGCCATGACGACGCGATCGCCATCCTGTTCGCGGCGCGACGCTGCGAGCTCGTCGGCATCACCACCGTCCATGGCAACGCATCGCTCGCCAACACCACCCGCAATGCGCTCGCCGTCTGCGCGTTGGCCGGGCTCGACACGAAGGTCGCGCAGGGCTGCGCCGCGCCGCTCGTGTCGCCGGCGGTCCATGCCCCGGATATCCATGGCCGCACCGGCCTCGACGGCGCCACGATGCCGGCGCCGACACGCGAGCCGATCGCCACGCATGCGATCGATTTCATCCTCGAGCAGGCGGAGCGCCACAAGGGCGAACTCGTCCTTGCCGTCATCGGTCCGGAAACCAACGTCGCCGCGGCGCTGCGGCGCGAACCCAAGCTCGCGACCTGGCTCAAGGCGATCACGATCATGGGCGGATCGACCACGATCGGGAACATCACGCCGGCGGCCGAGTTCAACATCTATGCCGATCCCGAGGCCGCGGCCGTCGTGTTCGCGAGCGGCGTGCCGATCTGGATGGTCGGCTACAACGTCACGCGTCAGACCGGCTTCGGCCAGGCCGACATCGATCGCATGCGCAACAGCGCGAGCCGCACCGCCAAGACGATCGCCGATCTGATGCAGTTCTATCTCGACGGCCAGCGCCGCGTGTTCGGCCTCGACATCGCCCCGATGCATGACGTCTGCGCGATCTTCCCCTTCGTCGCGCCCGAGCTGATCACCTATGTCGAGACATCGGTCGATGTCGAGCTGACCGGCACATACACGCGCGGCATGACGATCTGCGATCTGCGCGGCAAGCGCGCGACCGGCGCCGGCGCCATTCGCGACGCCGCGCGCCCCAATGCCAAGGTCGCGATCAGTTCGAACGCACGCGCCCTCATCGACCAGGTCGTCGAGGCGATCGTCGCCTATCCCTGAGCCGTCGCGCGGCTCAACGCTTCAGCATCCACTCATGCGCCGGGTCGTTGTGGAATTTCCAGATCCGCTTCGGCCCGGCCATCACGTTCAGATAGTAGAGATCGTAGCCGTGCGGCGCGCCGACGGGGTGATAGCCGCGTGGCACGAGCACGACGTCACGATCGCCCACCGCCATGGTCTCATCGATCGAGCGGTCATCCGTGTACACGCGCTGGAACGCGAAGCCGCCGGGCTTCGACAGGCGATGGTAATAGGTCTCCTCGAGATGGGATTCATCGGGCAGACGGTCGCTGTCGTGCTTGTGCGGCGGATAGGACGACCAGTTGCCGCCGGGCGTGATGACCTCGACGACGAGCAGACTCTCCGCCGGCTCCGTCTCCGGCAGGATATTGCGGACGTGGCGCGTATTGGTGCCCGTGCCGCGCTTCTCCTGGCTCATCGCGCCCGCCGAGATCAGCCGGGGCGGCAGGGTGCCAGCGCCCGGAGCGGAACAGATCGCCAGCTCCGCCGGCCCATCCGCGACGACGCGAAACGAACTCTTCGCCGGGACATAGACGGCCGCCGGCGCGCCCTCGAACGGCGTCGCGCGTCCGCCGAGCATACCGAATGACTGGTCACCGGCGCTGATCGTCGCGCGACCGCTCACGAGCACGAGGCAGATTTCGCGATCGCCCGTGCGCTGCTCGACCACCGCGCCCGACACGAGATCATGCAGCCCAAACCCGACATAACGCCACCCCGCGCTCTGCGGCGTGATGTCGTGGACAGGGCCGCCTTCGGTCTGCGGCTTGACCAGGAGCTTGGGCATGCGGCTTCTCCCTTCGTTTCGTCAGACGATCTTGCAGATCTCGTCGAAGCCGTAGCGCGGGCTGCGCTCGAGGATCTTCGCTGGATCGCCATGACCGATACTGCAGATGAAGTTCGACTTGTTCTTCCCGCCGGGAAAGAACTCGGCATCGACCTTGCCGTTGTCGAAGCCGGACATCGGGCCGCAATCGAGACCGACGGCGCGTGCGGCCAGCATGAAATAGGCGCCTTGCAGCGACGAATTGCGAAACGCCGTCGGCTCCGAATGCGGCTTGCCCTCGAACCAGCCGCGCGCGGTCTGGTTATGCGGGAACAGGCGCGGCAGGTTTTCGTAGAAGAACAGGTCATAGCCGAGGATCGCGGTCGCCGGCGCCGCCAGGACCTTGTCGCTGTTGCCGGCACTCACATTCGCTGCGAGCCGCTTCTTGCCGTCGGGCGTGGTCACGAAGACGATGCGCAGCGGCGAACAATTCGCCGAGGTCGGCCCCATCTTCATCAAGTCGTAGATCTCGTGCAGCTGCGCCGTACTCACTGGCTTGGGCAACCAACCATTCTGGGTTCGCGCCTTGCGGAAGAGCAGGTCGAGGCCGGCGTCGTCGATACGGGACATTGGAGTCTCCTGGTGAGGATTCGAGTTCACACGCGCTCGAGCAGCATGGCGATGCCTTGACCGACGCCGATGCACATCGTCGCGATCGCGTAGCGCGCCTGGCGGTGATGGAGTTCCGCGGTCGCCGTCAGCGCAAGCCGCGCGCCACTCATGCCCAGCGGATGCCCCAAGGCGATCGCACCGCCATTCGGGTTCACGTGAGCGGCGTCATCGGGCAGGCCGAGTTGACGCATCACGGCGAGACCTTGCGCCGCGAAGGCTTCGTTGAGTTCGATCACATCGATCTGCGCCAGGCGAAGGCCGGTTCGCGCGAGCAGCTTCGTGACGGCGGGCGCCGGCCCGATGCCCATGATCCGCGGCGCGACGCCGGCGCAGGCCGTCGCCACGATCCGCGCACGCGGCGTCAGGCCGTGGCGCTTGGCGGCGGCTTCCGAGGCGACCAGCATGGCGCAGGCGCCGTCATTGACGCCTGAAGCGTTGCCGGCCGTCACACTGCCGCCGACGCGAAACGGCGTCCCCAGCTTGGCGAGCGTCTCGAGCGAGGTCTCGCGCGGATGTTCGTCGCGATCGACGACGAGCGCATCGCCCTTGCGCTGCGCGATGCTGACCGGCGTGATCTCCGCCGCCAGACGCCCGTTCTTCTGCGCCGCGATGGCGCGGGACTGGCTGCGCAGCGCGAAGCCATCCTGGTCGACGCGCGCAATGGCGAACTCGGCCGCGACGTTTTCCGCGGTTTCGGGCATCGAATCGACACCATAGCGCTCCTTCATCAGCCGGTTCACGAAGCGCCAGCCGATCGTGGTGTCGAAGATCTCCGCGCTGCGCGAGAACGCCGTATCCGCCTTGCCCATGACGAAGGGCGCGCGGCTCATGCTCTCGACGCCGCCGGCGAGATGGAGCTCCGCCTCGCCGGACCGCACCGCACGCGCGGCGATGGCCACCGCATCGAGCCCGGAGCCGCAGAGCCGGTTGATGGTTGCGCCGGTCACGCTGTCCGGCAGGCCCGCAAGCAGCAGCGCCATGCGGGCGACGTTGCGATTGTCCTCGCCGGCCTGGTTCGCGCAACCGAGCACGACATCGTCGATCGCCGCCCAATCGACCCCGGGGTTGCGCGCGACCAGCGCCTTGATCGGGATCGCAGCGAGATCATCAGGGCGCACCGACGACAGCGCGCCGGCGTAGCGGCCGATGGGCGTGCGGATGGCATCACAGATGAATGCGTCGGGCACGGTCATGCGATCACAGCTTGAAGCGGTGGAGATTGGTGCGGTTCTTCTCGATGTAGCCCCAATCATAGGTCACGCCGAGGCCCGGTCCGGTCGGCACGCTGACGCAGCCATCCTTGCCTACGGCTTCGAGGGCATCGGAATAGCCGCAGGCATAGATCGGCGGCATGGCGTTGGGGCAGTCCGGGCCGACCAGCGCGACCTCGTAGTAGTTCGTGTTGCGCATCGCGTTCATGCAGTGGCGATGCGCCGGGCCGCTCGCATGCACCTCGCAATCGAGGCCGAGCGCCTCGGCGAGATGCGCGATCTTCATGCAGCCGGTGATGCCCATGTCGTATTCCGGATCGGCACGCACGAAATCGGTCCCGCCGGCGATGATGAAATCGGCCTTGGGTTCGACGCCGCGGACATGCTCGGTCTGCAGCAGGGGCGTCTTCAGCATCTCGCGCAGCTTCTTGTGCGCGAAGGCGGAGACGCCCCCGTCGCGGAACGGATCCTCGTACCAGAAATACCCGTAGTCGTCGCAGGCGCGACCGACGTAGAGCGCATCCGCGAAGGTGCGCAGCTCGCAGGCCGGGTCGAGCATCAAGGTCATCTTGTCGGCCATCCGCTTGCCCACGAAGCGGACATTCTCGGCCTCCTCGCGCGCGTCGCCTTCGTTCCAGCCGTGGATCTTGAAGGCGCGATAGCCGATGTCGTGGCAGGTCTCGGCGAAGGCCGCGAATTTCTCCTTCGAGTCCAGACCGCCGGACCGGTCGCCATGATAGGTCGAGGCATAGGCCTTGAGCCGCGAGCGATAGCCGCCCAGCAATTGACTGATCGAGGCGCCGAATTTCTTGCCGGCGAGATCCCAGAGCGCGATGTCGATCGGGCCGTGGCCAAAATGATCGTATTGCCGCAACTCACGCTTGAGGTCGTCGTAGATCTGCTCGCGATGATCGGGGTTCCGGCCCAGGAGCAGCGGGGCCAATGAGAGTGTCTGGGCCAGGGCCGGCTTCGTGCCTCCCCAGAGCGGCACATATTCGCCCCGCGCACCGTCGCGGGTGGAGATGACGACCGCATATTTGGTCAGCAGCGTCGAGGCGCCTTTGACATAGGTGATGCTGGCATGCGCGCCCGCGCCCTTGAGGTAGAGGTTCTTCGCCGCGAAAGTGAACTCGTGGACCTCGACCAGATCGATGACGCTCATCGTTTCCCCCAGTTGGCAATGCGCGAAGCTACTATAGAATGGCTGCGCAACAACCACGGGGAAACGCTCAATGACCAAGCTGACTCGCCGCCGCGTGGCGCGCGCGCTCGTCGCAGGTTCGATCGCCGCGCCGATGATCAACGGTTCCGCCAAGGCGCAGGCCGTGAAGCTGGTGCTCTCGCACCATCTGCCGACGACGCATCTCTTCCACATCACCTCGGAGAATTTCGGCAAATACGTCGCCGAGGGCACGAAGGGCCAGGTCAGCGTGGATATCAAGCCGGCCTCGCAGCTCTTCAATCTGCGCACCGCAGCCGAGGCGTTGCAGCTCGGCACGCTCGATCTCGGCTGGACCGATCTCGGCACCCACGCGAACTGGCAGCCGCAATTCGGATTTACATCCCTGCCCTTCCTGTTCACCGACTACGACCACGCCAAGAAGGTGCTCTACGGCAAGTTCGGCGAGCAGGTCGCCGCCGACATCAAGTCGACGGTCGGCAACGAGGTGTTGTCCTTCGGCGCCTCTGGCTTCCGCGTCTTCGTCGGTCGCAAGGAGATCAAGAGCGCCGAGGATTGCCGCGGCATCAAGCTGCGCGTGCCCGAGATCCCGGTCTATATCGAGATGGCGCGCGCGCTCGCGACCAATCCGACGCCGATTCCGGCGGGCGAGATCTATACGGCGCTGCAAACCGGCGTCGTCGACGCGATGGAAGGTCCGTCGGACTTCATCGTCGTCAACAAGCTCTGGGAGGTCGCCCAGAACACGACCCGGACTCACCACATCTTCACCGAAGGCTCGCTATTCGCGAGCACGCGTTCGAACGCGATCCGAGGCCTGTCACCGGCCAATCTTCAGGTCGTGCGCGAAGCCGCCAAGCGCGCTGTCGGCGTCGAGATGTGGGAAGCCAATCTCAAGGAGCAGACCGCGGCCTGGCAGACCCTGACCGAGCGGATGAAGGCGGTCGCTGCGCCCGATGTGGGCTCGTTCCGCGGCAAGATGGGGCCACTGATCGACAGCTTCGTCACCAAGACCGGTGCCAAGGGCAAGGCCTATGTCGAGGCGGTCCAGGCGCTCGCCTGACCATCGCCGAGCCGGGCGAATAGCCAGCCCGGCAAATAGCCAGTTGGCACTCGGCAGCGTGACGATAGAATGCCGCCACACCAATAACCCGAGGAAGCGACCATGAACTCACTGACTCGCCGCCGCTTCGGCCGCGCCCTCACCGCGGGCGCCATCGCAGCACCCATGATCAACGGCGCCGCGAACGCGCAGGCCGTGAAGCTCGTCTTCTCGCATCACGTCGCGACGGCCGCCCTCATCCACCGCGTCGCGGAGGATTTCGCGAAATACGTCGCCGAGGGAACCAAGGGTCAGATCACGATCGACATCAAGCCGGCCTCGCAGCTCTTCAACCTGCGCACCGCCGCCGAGGCCCTGACCCTCGGCACGCTCGACATGTGCTGGGCGGATCTCGGCACATTGGGCAATTGGCAGCCGCAATTCGGTTTCGTCTCGATGCCGTTCATCTTCTCCGATTTCGACCATGTGAAGAAGGTGCTGTACGGCAAGGTCGGCGAGCTGGTCGCCGCGGAGACCAAGGCGACGCTCGGGATCGAAGTGCTCTCGCTCGGCGCCTCGGGTTTCCGCGTGTTCTGCGGCAACAAGGAAATCAAGAACGCCGCCGATTGCCGCGGCATCAAGCTGCGCGTGCCGGAGGTCCCGACCTGGATCGAGATGGCGCGCGCGCTCGGCGCCAACCCGACGCCGATCCCGGCGGGCGAGATCTACACGGCGCTGCAGACCGGCGTCGTCGATGCGATGGAAGGGCCGGCCGACTTCATCACGACGCAGAAGGTCTACGAAGTCAGCAAGCACGCGACGCGCACGCACCACATCTTCACCGAAGTTTCGATGTTCTCGAGCGTGCGCAAGATGGCCGGACTGTCGGCGGACAACCAGAAGATCATCCGCGAGGCGGCGAAGCGCGCCGTCGAGGTCGAGATGTGGGCGCAGAACCTCAAGGAGCAGACCGCGGCCTGGGCCGATCTCGCGACGCGCGTCAAGGCGATCCCGGATCCGGACGTGCCGTCCTTCCGCGAGAAGATGGCCCCCGTGCTGACCAACTTCACGACCAAGACCGGGGCCAAGGGCAAGGCCTTCGTCGACGCGGTCATCGCCGCGGCATGACGTCAGCGACCTCCCGCCACCACCACGGCGGCGGGAGGCTCGTGGTCCGCCGGCGACACTGCCGGATATCGGGGCCGCCACAAACGACTGAACAAGGTCCATCCCCGAACATGCTCACGACCTTCCTCAACGCCACTGACATGGTCTACCGCGCCTTGCGCGTCGTCTCGGTGGTGATCATCGCGTGCTACTTTCTCCTCGTCGTGCTCCAGGTCGTCTTCCGGTACGTCCTCAATGAATCGCTGTTCTGGTCCGAGGAACTCGTCCGCTACGGCTTGGTCTGGGGTGTCATGCTCGGCGCTGCGATCGTCGCCCGCGAGCGATCGCATATCCGCATCGAGATGATCGAGAACTTCCTGCCGCCGAAGGCGAAACTCGCCCTGCAGTTCGTCGCTAATTTCCTCTCCTTCGCCTTCTGCGTGATCCTGTGCTGGACCGGCATCGACTTCGTGGATCGGACATGGTTCCAGAACTCGGCCTCGCTCGGCGTCCCGATGCGCGCGGTCTACCTGGCGATCCCGATCGGCGCCGGGCTCGAAGCGTGGTTCACAGCCGCGGCTTGGTTGCGTGACGAGGATTTAGAAATCACCACGAACGAAGCCATCGTCTGAGCGCGGGCCAAGAACCATGACTGTCGTCATCATGCTCGCACTGTTCTCCGTGTTCCTGACCATCGGCATGCCGATCGCCCACAGCATGGGGCTCGCCGCCGTGCTCGCACTCGCGTGGGAAGGCAGCGTTCCGCTGCTGCAACTGACCCAGAGTTTCTACCAGTCGATCGACAATTTCTCTCTGCTGGCCGTGCCATTGTTCATCATCGCCGGCGAGTTGATGAATGTCGGCGGCATCAGCGAGCGGTTGGTCGCGATGTCCCGCGCCCTGATCGGTCATGTCCGTGGCGGGCTCGCCCAGGCCAATATTCTCACCAACATGTTCATGGCCGCGATTTCCGGCTCCGCGCTCGCCGACCTCACCGCCATCGGCTCGATGATGATCCCGGCGATGAAGCGCGAGGGCTACCACCCTGCCTTTTGCGTGGCGGTCACGTCATGCGCGGCGATGATGGCGCCCATTATCCCGCCATCGGTGATCGCCGTGATTTACGGCTCGGTCACCGGCGTGTCCATCGGCGCGCTGTTCCTCGGCGGCGCGATTCCCGGCGTGCTCGCCGGCATCTCGATGTTCATCCTGACCTGGTTCATGGCCCCACGCGCCGGCGCACGCCCGATTCCCCGCGCCAGCATGAGCGAGGTCGTCCAATCGACTGCGCGCGCAATTCCCGCGCTCGTCATGCCCATCATCATCATCGGAGGAATTCTCGGCGGCGTGTTCACGCCGACCGAAGCCGGTGCCGTGGCCGCGCTCTATGCCCTCCTCTTTGGCCTGATCGCGCGGCGCCACAGCCCCGCAAGCCTGTACCACAACTTCGCGAACGCGGCGTCGACGACGGCCGCGGCGCTGGTGACGCTGGGTGGTGCCGCCCTCTTCAGCTGGATTCTCGCCCGCGCGGGCACTGCGCAAGTCGCCATGCAGCTTCTCGTCTCGATCACGGACAATCCCAAGATCGTGCTGCTGATCCTGATCGCCTTCTTCTTCCTGCTCGGCACCTTCCTGGAGCCGGTGCCGGCGCTGATCATCACCGTGCCCGTGATGGCGCCGATCATCAAACATCTCGGCTACGACCCCGTCCATTTCGGGATCATCACGATCATGATGCTGGTCGTCGGATCGGTGACGCCGCCGGTCGGCATCCTCGCGATGGTGGCGAGCAAGATCGCCGGCATCGAATACAGCAAGACCCTGGGCATGCTGATGCCCTACACGGCCGCGTGGATGGTCGTCGTGCTGTTCGTGGCCTTCAATCCGTGGACGGTCACCTGGCTGCCGTCGCTGATGAACTGAAGACAACGCCTCGCGATCGAGCGTCGCAGTGGCGTGCTCGATCGGCTATGAATGCTCCGTGTCCCCAAGCATGACGTCCTGAGATGCCAGCCACCGTCAAAGACGCCTGCGAACCGCACGCTCACGTTCTCAGTGCCGATCCGGCGCCGGAGATCGACGATCTCGTCGATGCGCTGAGCGAGGCGG
>Ga0163144_10000606_pt1 | contig 83704 bp, 67 predicted proteins | sample OliLak19BULKMAT1_FD_123175 | JGI IMG/M metagenome (GOLD analysis project Ga0163144, IMG submission 123175) | Freshwater microbial mat bacterial communities from Lake Vanda, McMurdo Dry Valleys, Antarctica - Oligotrophic Lake LV.19.BULKMAT1 | ecosystem: Environmental > Aquatic > Freshwater >... | reverse complement strand
TTTCAGGTGAATTGAAGGCTTATAGTCCACTATATGATGATTTTCGTGAAGGAACCGAACTTCCTCTCGAAGATATTCTACGAAAATACAATCGTATAGATACCACTTGGATATTGGATGAAGTAACTTATGAAGATAAACCAATTGTTATTAAATCTGAATTTGACTATCAAACAGTTCAAAAAATTCAGATAAAAGAAGAATGGGTTTTCGATGAAGAAACATCTACTATGATAGTGCGTATTATTGGTATGACAATGATTCGCGATCGTATCGACCCGACTACCGGTGAAACGTTAGGTTCTGAACCAATGTTTTGGATTTATTATCCTGACCTTCGTAATATTATAGTTCGCCATGAAGTGTTCAATGAGAAAAATAGCGCAAGATATCTTACATTTGAAGATATATTTGAGATGAGATTATTTAGCAGTTATATTGTTAAAGAAGATAACGTGTATGATCGTTTCATCGAAAATTATAAATCTGGTATCGACCAGGTACTCGAAAGTGAACGTATCAAGGAAGAAATTTTTGACTACGAACACAATCTTTGGGAGTTTTAATTATCTTTCTTTTCTATTCATACTTGAACGGAAGGCCGGCTTTTATAGCCGGTCTTCTACTTTTAAGTCTGTTCCGTTTCCTGTGAATTTTCTCCATTGTTAAAATACGCAACCAGAATTGTTGCTTTCGATTGACCAACTACTGTAACTAATTGCTCGTAAGTTGCAGCCTTAATGTTTTTTACTGATTTAAATGCCTTCATTAATTCCTGCACAGTATTGTCGCCAATTCCTTTAATTGAATTCAACTCCGAACCCAGTGCGGAATTACTTCTTTTTAGGCGATGAAAAGTAATCGCAAATCGATGTGCTTCGTCGCGAAGCTGTTGAATTACTTTTAGGCTTTCACTTTTTTTGTTGATGTACAATGGAACTGAATCTTCAGGGAAATAAATTTCTTCTAAACGCTTTGCTATTGAACAAATGGCAATCTTACCATATAAGTCTAATTCTTTTAATGCTTCTACAGCAGCGCTTAATTGCCCTTTGCCACCGTCAATTACAATTAGTTGAGGGAGCGTTTCAGCTTCGTCTAATAAACGCTTATATCTTCTAAAAACAATTTCATGCATGCTTGCAAAATCATCAGGGCCAACAACCGTTTTTATGTTGAAGTGGCGATAATCTTTTTTACTCGGCCTTGCATTTTTAAAGCATACCATACTGGCAACAGCGTTTGTTCCTTGAATATTTGAGTTGTCGAAACACTCAATATGATAAGGTAGTTGGTGTAATTTGAAATCAGCTTTTATGCTTTCAAGTATGCGCGTGTTTTTATTCTTTTGATCACGCTTTTCTTTACCAGCCGATTTTTCTTCTCTAACATATAGGGCGTTTTTATATGCTAAATCCAATAATTTCTTTTTATCACCTGCTAGTGGAATAGTTTGAATAATAGTATCGTCGCTAATTTCGGTTTTAAGTGGCACAATTATTTCCCTAGCGTTGGATTCAAATTGCAAACGCAATTCCGTTATTGAGATTTGCAATAGTTCTTCAGGCGTTTCATCCAATTTTTTTGTGAGCACGAGTGTTGTGCCTTGCGTAATCATACCTTGCATTACCTTTAAGTAGCCTATTACACAAAACCCTTCTGCATCGGCAATAGCAAATACATCAATATTGTCGATATTAGTATTAACAACCGAACTCCGGCCTTGAAAATTTTCTATGTTTTCTAAACGTTGTCGCACCAATTCGGCTTCCTCGAATTTTAATTGTGCAGCCAAGGCTTGTATTTGTTGCTTAAAGGCATTTTTAACAAAACTCAAATTGCCTTTTAGAATATGGACAATATTTTGCACGTTTTCCATGTATTCGGCTTCTGTCATCAACCCTTCACATGGCCCCTTGCAATTGCCAAGATGATATTCTAAACATATTTTAAATTTATTTTGTTGGATGTTATTTTCGCTTAATTGATAATTGCATGTGCGAATAGGAAAAACAGATTTAATAAATTCAAATACAGATTTTACTTTTCCTACTGATGTAAATGGTCCTAAATATTGTGATCCGTCATTCAATTTTTTTCGTGTAAAAAAGATGCGTGGAAAACGTTCATTTTTAACAACAATGTAAGGATATGTTTTGCCATCCTTCAAATTGACATTATATCGCGGCTGAAATTTTTTAATTAATGTATTTTCAAGCAGAAAGGCATCGGATTCATTATTTACAATTGTAAATTCAATGGTATGTATTTTTTTTACCATCAATCTAATCCGCGCACTATGGTCAGTTTTTTGGAAATACGAAGCAACTCGTTTTTTTAAATGTTTTGCCTTGCCAACGTATAATATATTGTTGTCCTTATCGTAATAGCGATAAACGCCAGGCTTGGTTGGAAGCGCAATTTCAATATTTTTAAATGCTTCAATATCCATACGCAAATTTATTACTCAAAAACAAAAGGGCAGATGCTTTGTGCAATCGGCCCTAAAAATAGAATTATATTGTCAGACAATACTGAGTTGTTATCCTAGTTGTATCCTTCCATCAAATCTTTATAATCGTTGTTTTGCATCTCTCTGTATTTGCCACAATCTAGTTCAATGGTTGGTGTTCCTTCGTACGCAGGGAACTTTGCCGTTGGGTCGATGCCAAGTGTTTTATCAGCATAAACGCGTTTCATAAATAGACCATAAATAGGTAATGCCATATTAGCACCCTGCCCTAATGCAGTAGACCTGAAATGCACAACTGGGTCATCGGCACCTACCCAAACACCACATACTAGTTGCGGCACCATTCCCATAAACCAGCCATCGGTATTTTCCTGTGTAGTACCTGTTTTACCAGCCACTTCAGCAGTAATACCACCATATTCTGGTCTACGCAACCTTTGACCTGTTCCGTAGTTCACTACATATTCCATCATGTCAAGCATAACAGCAGAAATTTCTTCACGCATTACTTCAACGCGCTTTGCTGGAAATTCTGCAATTATATTACCATTTTTATCTTCAATTCGGGTTACAAATACTGGACGAACAGCAACGCCTTTATTTGCATAAGCCGAGTAGGCGGCAGTCATTTCATAAACAGTTACTTCTGGAGTTCCTAAACAAATAGAGGGTTGAAAAGGAATGTCAGAAGCTATACCCATGTCATGCGCTAAATCGATAACAGGTTGAATGCCAACTTCTCGCAATAAATATGCTGTAACCGTATTTACCGATTTACCTAATCCTTCTGATAAGGTTAGCATACCACCGTAAGAGTCATCGGAGTTTTTGGGCGTCCAATCACTAATCAAGCTCCACTTTTTACCTCTTTCGAAAGTAACTGGTAAATTAGGAATTTTGTAACATGGTGAAAATCCTTTATCAGCAATTGCAGCGGTATAAACAAAAGGTTTAAAAGTAGAGCCAACCTGACGACCTTGAGCCGGCTTTACGTGGTCAAGCTGAAAATAACGCATATCAATTCCACCAACCCAAGCCTTAATTTCGCCTGTATGCGGATCCATTGCCATAAAACCTAGATGAAGTAGTTTTTTGACGTATTTTATTGAATCGTATGGCGTCATTACCGTATCTAAATCATAACCAGCTTCATACCATGAAAAAACTGTCATAGAATCGGGTGTATGAAATGCTTTAGTAATTTCAGCTTCGGAATTTCCTGCTTTTTTCATTTTGCGATAGCGCTCGGTTTGTTTGATAGCCTTATCGATTAATTCAGGATTTGTTCTTCCGCTATAAGGGTAAGCCCAAGGCTCATATTTATTTCCCTTCCAGTGATTGTCAAATTGCTTTTGTAATTTAGTTAGCCATTCACTCGATGCATTTTCTGCATATGTTTGCATTCTATTGTCAATAGTAGTATAAACTTTTAATCCATCTTTGTAAATATCCCATTTGGTGCCATCTGGTTTTTCATTTTCTTTCACCCATTGTGCCAACCATTGACGCAAGTATTCGCGGAAATATGTTCCATTGCCAGATTTATGGTCTTGTCGCTTAAAATCTAAAACTAAAGGCTTTTCTTTAGTGGATGCATAATCGGTATCACTTAGTTTACCAGCTTCATGCATTTCGTGCAAAACAATATTTCTTCTTGTAATTGTGCGCTCAGGAAACCGAACCGGATTGTAGTAAGCAGGATTTTGCACCATACCAACAAGGACTGCTGATTCTTCAACCGTTAGCTTATCTACTGGTTTGTTGAAGAATGTTTTACTCGCCGTTTTAATACCACTGGCATCATAAATGTAAGGGATGGTATTTAAATACATTACAATTATTTCTTCCTTTGTATAACGTCGTTCTAATTTAGCCGCAGTAACCCATTCTTTTAATTTAGCAAGTGCTAATTCAAATTTATTACTAACTGTTGGCCTACCATAAAGATTTTTTGCTAATTGCTGCGTTAATGTACTTCCGCCACCTGACTCTGATTGCTGTAGGATTAATGTTTTAAATATTACCCTCATTACACTTTTTGCGTCAATTCCACTGTGTTCATAGTATCTTCTGTCTTCAGTAGAAATTAGTGCATCAATTAAGTGTGTTGGAATTTCTTGATAGGTTGCATTTGTTCTATTCTCACGATAAAATCTGCCTAGCAATTCTCCATCAGCGCTTATGATTTGTGTAGATAAACTACTTTTCGGATTTTCTAATTCCTCAAACGAGGGAAGTTTACCAAATACGCCCAAAGAGAGCAGGAAGATAAACAAGAGGGCAACTCCGGCTCCGATAAAAAAGATACTCCAAAACCATTTCAACTGTTTTTTATAAACAGAAAGCTGTTCTTTTAACGACATTTGCTATTATTTACTCGTTTAAATAAGACTCCTGGAAATATACGTTGTAGCCTTCCACATCTTTTACTTTAAAAAATTGTACGTAATTAGATTTCGATATCACCATCGGTTCAAAAGCATCTTTGGTGAGTTCATTAAACACACCCGGATTATCTTTTACTGCATAATAGTAAGTCATCGCCTTTTCAACGTTGTTAAACGATTTTACCAAAATAATGCTATTTTCTTTCCCAAGAAGTAGTGAGCTTATTTTTAAATTATCGAGACCAAAGTTTGTTGCGTTAAATGTTGCAATGTTACTTTTCATTGTAGTTGCATTTTTGCCCGTTCCGTTCATAACGAACATGAAAAAATGTTCTTCGGCTTCATTAAAAGTATAGGAAGCTGTAACAATCGCTTTTCCTGCATCTTCAAGCACGCTGCCTCTCCGTAAATAGTCAAGCATTTCCTGTGCACGGATACCTACTTCTTGTTCTGGATATTTTAAAGCTACCTTTTGAAGCGAATTTTTAAATAAATCAACACTATCAGCATCAGCCAATGCATTTAACATATCAAATTTAGGCTTTAAAGGATTGGGTTTAAATAAAGTATCTGATGCGGCAACTCTAGCTTTTACTTCAGGATAATTTTTTGACTGCAATAAATCATACGTTGCAGCATAATAAATTTCTAATGCATTTTTCTTATCTTCTTCTCTTTTAAAATAACCAGGGTCGCTGATAATTCTGGCATAATCAGATAAAGGATATTTATTTAACAACATGTTTTTATACTTATCTTGATTAGGATTCAGTGTTAAGCGATATAATTGATATAGCGACTGCATTTCATTCGCATTATCGGCATAAGCATTTACATTTTCTTCGAACATTTCAATTGCTTTTACTTTGTTCTTGAAATTTTCTTTATATACTAAACCAGCACGATATAATGCTCCAGCAATTCGAGCATTTGATGCACTAATTTGTTCAGGTGTTTTTGGTAAGCCAGCAATAATTTTTTCAGTGGTAACATCCTTGCCCGAAAGGTCAATAGATTTTTCTTCAGTAATCTCTACCTCATTTTCACCATCTTCACTAAATGAACCTTTTTCACTTCTTCGCCAATTGTCTTCTAATTTTCTTGTTCCCCAATTCTTTTTAAATTCTGAAAATCCGCGTGAGCGCAAATTAGTATTGTAAAAATAGAAGTCACCCTCAGCTGGATTTGCATTTAATGTATTTACTACTGCACCATTGTTAAAGTCGTTTGTTAAAGAGTCTTTAGTTTCGGCTTCCGGAATTAATTTCTCCAGTTCTTTCTCTAATTCTTTTTCAGAAAGTCCTGCCCAATATTGTAACTTTCGTTCTGTTTCAATTATAACCAATTCGTCAACTAATAATTTTAAATTATCTCGCAGGCTTTTTACTTCTAGATGTCTTTCGTGTTCACGAGGCAAATTGGTTACAGTGCTATCGTAATAGGCATATGCATTTTTATAATCTAAATCTGCATAAAACAGATCGCCCAACAAAAGATACGCTAGACCTTTTTGTCTGCCATCGTTAGTGCTCCGGAGCGATTTATTTAAATAATCGATACCTGTTTCTTTTTGTTTGTCGGCAAGTGCTATGTCGGCAAGCGTGTAATAAATAAGCCCGTAAAAATCTTTGTATTTTTCGTCTTTTAATAACGACATTAAATCATCTTTCGTTTCGGAACCAGAAATGCCAAAATTGGTGAGACTTAATTTTGCAATATTAAGTTTTGCATAAAAATCCATGTCGTATGTTGGCTTATTATCTATAACTATTTGATAAGTTGCCAATGCTTTATCTACAAGTTTTTGAGAAGCATAAAGTTGAGCGAGTATAAAGTTATATCTTGAAATTAAGACTTTATTTTTCGTGTTTTTAATGGCAAGTTCAAGAGGAATAATTGCATTTGGACTTTGTCCTTCTTTCATGTAAAGATCTGCTTCAACTGCGTATAATTCACCAATTATCCATTTGGGAAAATTTTCTCTGCTTTTTAACACACTTATTACAGTATGTGCATCACTGTATTTGCCTTTTTCCACTAGTGTTTTTGCTACCCAAATTCCCGCTTCTGCTGATACGGGTTGATGTTTTAACTTTTCGAAAAATGTTAATTCACCATCTTCATCTTCTGCAACGCGTTTGGTTTTTGATTGCTTTTCAATGATATTTGAGTATTCTGAAATTATATATTGAAAAGTAATCAATGCCTCATCGTAATTACGTTTGTAGAAATGAGATTTGCCTATAAGGAAGTAACTATCATCAACCCACTTGCTTTTTTTATGCATTTGGATAACAAAACTCGTTTTCTTTATCACTTCATCCATTGATGGCTGCACTGCTGCGGCTTGCTCCTGCGTTCCATATTTAAAAATTGGGAGTGTTTCCTCATAATTTTCAACTTGGTCTGTCCAAAGCGTTTGCTCGGTTTCCTTCATTATTAAGCGAGCATTGAAATAGCCGTTATCACGAGCAACGAGGTCATCTAAGCTGCGAGCCACAAAGTTTTTGTCGGCGTTTTTGCTTGATGTGCATGCCGAAACAAAAAAAAGCAGTAAAATTGTGAGTGCAAATATGACTGAATTACGTTTCAAGGTTGTTAGTTTTATGCCGGATATATAACCGCTTTTCAGCAAAATTATTTTAAATAAAGTAAAAAATATAGTCTTTTACACAGTAATGGCGAAAGGTAACAAAAAAACAAACAAATGGCTAGAACGTTTGCGCACTAAATACAAGTTGGTGCTCATGCATGATAAGACCTTCGAGGTGCAGGCAACGCTGCGTTTAAGCCCTTTGAACGTGATAATTTTGATTAGTACTCTTTTTGTAACCATTGGGATGTTGGTTTACTTTGCAATTGTATTTACACCTTTAAAGAATTTAGTAGTTGGTTACAGTGAAGTTGCTACGTCGCGTCAGATTACTGAAAACAACAATATAACTGACAGTATGCTTACTGCGCTTAGGTCTTATGATATTTATTTCGCAAATTTACAAAAGCGGTTAAACGGTGAAATTGATTCTTTGCCTCCTATAGATAGCATTAATAAGAGTGATTATACCGATTTAACAGTTGGAGAGCCATCAGCAGTTGATATAGCAATGCGTGAACAAATAGAGCGTGATGATATATTTAACCTAAGTATGGCTGATCCACGTGATGCTACTGGTGCGCAGAATCTGGAGTCATTGCACTTTTTTCCGCCAATAAAAGGCACCGCGACATCTGATTTTAACGCTAGGGAAGGTCATTATGGAATAGATATTGTTGCTCCCGACAACACCCCAATTAAGGCTTGTTTAGACGGTGTGGTTATAGATAATTATTGGAGTTTGGAGAGTGGAAATGTTATAATAATTCGTCACGACCACGGTTTGATTAGCCTTTATAAGCATAATAGCCAAATTTTGAAACGAACAGGTAACTCGATTCGCGCAGGCGATGTAATAGCAATTATAGGGAATACTGGTGAAATGAGCACCGGTCCGCATTTGCATTTTGAACTTTGGCATGAAAAAACACCATTAAATCCAAAAGATTATATTAACTTCAACTAAAATTTAGAAAGATATGTTCGGCAATAAACAACCAAACCCCCAAGCAACACCGAATTCGTTCATTTCAAACAGGATTAACCATGGTACTACCTTCGAGGGAAGCCTTACCAGCGATGGCGATGTTAGAATTGAAGGTTTGATTAGAGGAACATTGCAAACAAAAGCAAAAGTTGCCGTTGGGCCAACTGGCGTTATTGAAGGTGATGTGTATTGCAAAAGTGCAGATATTGAAGGTAGGATTACCGGCGATATAGAAGTGAGCGAGGTGCTTACACTAAAGGCTTCAGCTGTAGTTGAGGGCAATATTTATACTGCGAAAATTGTAATTGAGAACGGCGCCCATTTCGATGGTGTTTGCAATATGGGAACCAAGGAAAGAAAACTCACACATGTCTCTGCGCAATACGAAGAAGCCACAGTTTGACAGTTATATAAAATATACCGGTATGGCATTTCAGTTATTTGCCGGTATCTTCCTCGGAGTTTGGGGCGGAATAAAATTAGACGCATTGCTAGGTACTAAGCCTTGGTTAACCGTAATTTTGTCGCTATTCGGCATAGCTGCAAGCATGTACGCTGTGTTGAAAGATTTTATCAAACCTGGTTCCGGTAAGAAAAAGCTGTAACTTTTTACTCAAAAAAACGTTATCTAAATATCATGGGTGGATTTTTAAAACGATTTATTCCTTTTGCTGCAATTATTGCCACAATACTGTTTATACTTGGTTTTGCCAAAGGATTTGAAACTGTTATGACATTTGCATGGGTGTGCTATGGATTGTTTCTTGCTCTTTCAATTATTACATTTTATTTTTCAGTGCAAACTATGGGTAAAAAATTCAGTAGCTTCATGAATGTTTTCTTCGTAAGCATATTTTCTAAATTAATTTTGTCAGCAATTATAGTAATTGTTTTCAAAGCTAAAAACGATACTACTGATGTAAATTTTATAATTCCGTTTGCAATCATTTATTTTTCGTTTTTATTGTTTGAAACAATTGAGTTAGTGAAATTATCGCGAAAAGTAGATGAAAAATCAACTATTAAACCGCCTTTACCAAAATAGAAAATGCATCCAGTTCGACTGTTTATATTGTTATTTTTTGCATGGCAAATGCTGCCAGCACAGTCGCCTGATTTAAATTGGTTTAACGACAATATTGTTAAATCAGAACAATTAGCGGGGTCTCAAAAATTAGCTGCTTATGCTGCGGCACCTACAGGCAATTATGATTTAAAATATCATAAATGCGAGTGGAATATTAACCCAGATACTTTAATGATTAGTGGTAATGTTGTTTCTAAATTATTGCTAACCGAAAATGCAAATTCCATTTATTTTGATGCAGGCGCTTCACTTACTATCGATTCTGTTTTTGTTGATGATGTTGCGGTGACTTTTCTTAGGGACTCTAATGCTGTTCAAATTTTATTTGCATCTACAATCGCAAACGGAACTTTTATAAATACCAACGTTTATTATCATGGGATCCCAACATCATCGGGATTTGGCTCGTTTGTTAAGGGTCAAAATGAATCGGGTAATGTAATTTGGACATTATCGGAGCCTTATGGGGCAAGCGATTGGTGGCCATGCAAGCAGACGTTGAATGATAAAATTGATTCAATTGATATTTTTATTAAAACGCCAGCACCTTTTAAAGCTGCTGCCCCGGGTTTATTAATTAGTACAATTATAGAGGGAGATGATTTAATTTATCATTGGAAAAGTAACTATCCTATTGTAACCTACTTGGTAGGTATTGTGGTGAGCACATTCGAATTGTTTGAATTTTATGCACCGCATAAAGGTGATTCTGTTTTATTTTATAATCTGGTTTACCCTGAAAGTTTTGATGCTGCTGTAGAGGGGGTTAATGCGATTATTCCAACCTTTCAATTGTTCTCAGATATTTATGGAGACTACCCATTTGCGGAAGAAAAATATGGTCACATGCAGTTCGGTTGGGGCGGCGGAATGGAGCATCAAACTATGAGCTCTGTATCAAATTTTGGATATGAATTATTAGTGCATGAAATGGCACATCAATGGTTTGGCGATAAAATTACATGCGCAAATTGGAGCGATATATGGCTCAATGAAGGATTTGCTACTTATAGCACCTTGCTGAGTTACGACTTTTCTGAAGATCCAAATAATTACTATGAAGCATGGCTTACACAAACCAAAGCAAAAGTTGTTTCCAAACCTGATGGTTCAGTTTATGTTTATGATACAACACTGGTTTCTAGAATTTTTGATAGTAGATTGTCCTATTATAAAGGTGCGTGGCTGTTGCACATGTTGCGCAATCAATTAGGTGATGAAGATTTCTTTTCTGCTATTAAAAATTATATTACCGACCCCGAATTTCAATATAGTTTTGTAACTACTAACGATTTAATTGAACACCTTGAAACTGCTGCTGATACGTCGCTCACCGAGTTTTTTCAAGATTGGTTTTATGGAGAAGGTTATCCAGCTTATCAATTAATGTGGACACAAGATGCACAATTAAATTTAACAATTGCATTAAATCAAACACCATCACATGAGTCTGTTGATTTTTTTGAGATGGATGTCCCTATCCGATTGCGAAATGACATCGATTCTTTGGATATCATTTTAACACACAATAGAAACGGACAGTTGTATACCATTCCGGTTCCATTTGAAATAAATGAAATTATTTTGGATCCTGATTTAAAATTGTTGCATGCTAATGATGCAGTATTTAGGGTGAATTTAATTCCTGATGTTGTGCAATTAGTGGTTTATCCATCACCTGCGCAGGATGAAATTAATATTCAACTATTTGAATTAATGCCCGATGATTACAGATTAACGATATACAGCGGTGCCGGTGAACGCATGGTAGAAACACAATTCTCGGGAGATGCATCCAATGCATTATTTACAGTTGATTCTAAAAATTGGGCTCCAGGAATATATGTTATAGTGGTTAAAAATGGCACCACCGATGTTGTCAAGAAAATTGTTGTTAACTGACGCAATTTTTACTTATTCTTTATCTTTATTCCAATAATCATGTTATGAAAAAAATAATGCTTTTAGGCAGCGGAGAGCTGGGGAAAGAATTTGTAATTGCCTGCAAAAGATTAGGGCAATATGTAATTGCCGTGGATAGTTATAATGATGCACCAGCTCAGCAAGTTGCAGATGAACGCGAAGTTATTTCTATGTTGGACGGAGATGCATTAGATGCGATAGTAAGAAAACATCAACCTGATATTATTGTTCCTGAAATAGAAGCTATTCGAACTGAGCGATTTTATGATTATGAGCAGTGGGGTATACAAGTAGTGCCGAGTGCACGCGCGGCAAATTTTACGATGAACAGAAAAGCAATTCGCGATTTGGCTGCAAAAGAATTAGGGTTGCGTACAGCAAAATATGCTTATGCAACAAGTTATGAGGAGCTGGCGCATGCTGCAAAAGAAATAGGTTTACCGTGTGTTGTTAAACCATTAATGAGTTCAAGTGGCAAAGGACAGTCTGTAATTGAAACGGAATCTGATATCATAAAATCTTGGGAATATGCCCAAAGCGGAAAGCGCGGCGATATTGCAGAGGTTATAGTTGAGGCATTTGTAAAATTTGATTCGGAAATAACTTTGTTAACTGTAACGCAAAAAGGTGGGCCAACGTTGTTTTGTCCTCCAATTGGTCATAGACAAGAGCGAGGCGATTATCAGGAAAGCTGGCAACCTGCTTATATTAAACCGGAGCATTTAATAGAAGCGCAAAATATTGCAGCAAAAGTAACTGAAGCATTATCTGGAGCTGGAATTTGGGGCGTTGAGTTTTTTCTTGCACCAGAGGGTGTATATTTTTCTGAATTAAGTCCACGCCCGCACGATACTGGAATGGTGACGTTAGCAGGAACTCAAAATTTTTCTGAGTTTGAATTGCATGCACGTGCCGTTTTACATTTACCGATACCAAGTATTGAGCTATTAAAATGTGGTGCAAGCGCTGTTATTTTGGCAAATCAGGAGAGCACTTCATTTCATTTTGAAGGAGTTGCAGATGCCATTACCGAGCCACATACTGATATCAAATTATTTGGTAAGCCAAATACCAGAGCGTATAGGAGGATGGGTGTTACCTTGGCATACGGTGAGATTGATAGCGATGTAAATATTGTTAAAGCAATTGCAATTCGTAATGCGGCAAAAGTGAAGATAGTTTCCAATTAACTGACTATATATTCCGCAGTTACTATCATAAAAAAAGACAAATCGAACAGACTTGTCTTTAATATTTAAATAGTTGAATGAGTGAGTTATTCTCCTAAATCGCTCAAGTCGAAAGTGTTCATAAAGGATGTATCAAAAACACCAGCTCTGAAGCGTTCATCGCGCATAAGTTTTTTATGGAAAGGAATAGTAGTTTTAATTCCTTCCACAATAAATTCATCTAATGCACGCTGCATTTTTAAAATAACTTCTTCACGCGTTCTAGCTTTACAAATTAGTTTTGCAATCATGCTATCATAATATTGCGGTATTGTATAACCTGCATAAACGGCAGTATCAACACGCACGCCATGACCTTTAGGTGAATGGAAGCTTGTAATTTTTCCAGGACTTGGCGCAAAGTTTTTTCCAGGATCTTCTGCGTTGATACGGCATTCCATGGCATGCATTTCGGGAAAATAATTTTTACCTGAAATTTTCTCACCCATAGCAATTTTAATTTGTTCTTTAATCAAATCGAAATCTACCACCTCCTCGGTAACGGGATGCTCAACCTGAATGCGCGTATTCATTTCCATGAAATAAAAATTGCGGTGCTTATCGGTTAAGAACTCTACTGTTCCAACTCCTTCATAGGCAATGAATTCTGCTGCTTTAACTGCGGCATTTCCCATTTTTCTGCGCAATTTATCATCTAAAAATGGTGAAGGGCTTTCCTCAACTAATTTTTGATGACGGCGTTGGATTGAACAATCGCGTTCACTTAAGTGACAGGCTTTTCCATATCGATCGCCTGCAATTTGAATTTCAATATGGCGTGGTTCCTCAATATATTTCTCCATGTAAAGTCCATCATTATTAAACGACGCCTTTGATTCCATGGCAGCCTGTGAAAAAGCAGTTTCAACTTCCGATTCTTTCCAAACAATGCGCATCCCTTTACCGCCACCACCTGCAGTTGCTTTAACAATTACAGGGTATCCAATTTTTTTAGCTTGTTTTTTTGCATCGGCAACATCCTTCAGCAAACTTTCGCTACCTGGAATTACTGGAATACCTGCCTTCTTCATAGTGTCTTTCGCTGTAATTTTATCGCCCATTCTGCGAATTTGGTCAGGTGTTGGCCCTATAAACTTGATGCCATATTTAGCGCATATTTCAGAGAACATGTCGTTCTCACTTAAAAATCCGTAACCTGGATGTATGGCATCAGCATTAGTAATTTCGGCTGCTGCCATTATGCGTGGAATACTTAAATAGGAATCGCGTGAAGCGGGAGGTCCAATACAAACTGCCTCATCAGCAAAACGCACTGGTAAACTGTCTTTATCAGCCGTAGAGTAAACTGCAACGGTTTTTATACCCATTTCTTTTGCAGTGCGAATTATGCGGAGTGCAATTTCTCCACGGTTGGCTATAAGTATCTTTTTAAACATTTTGAAGTTTTCGAATTAACTGGATAGCTGATATTAAATCGCAGCAGACTGTCATTGTGAATGCCTGCTGAAATTTAATTATTTATTTAGGTTCAATTAAGAACAATGGCTGATCAAATTCTACAGGACTTGCATCTTCAACTAGAATTTTTAGGATACGACCTGAATGTTCACTCTCTATTTCATTAAAGAGTTTCATCGCTTCAATAATGCAAAGCTTTGTTCCTACGCCAATTTCATCGCCCACTTTAACAAGTAAATCTTTGTCGGGGCCAGCAGAACGGTAAAAGGTGCCAACAATTGGCGACTTAATTGTTACAGTATTAGCAGTTTCACCTTTTTGTGTTTCAGCTGCATTATCAGCTTTGTCAGAAGCAGACACTTGTTGTATCTGCTGCGTCATCGGCTGCTGTTGCATCTGAGGCATTAACATTGGTGCTTGCACAGTGTATGATGCTGCTAGTGCAGTTTTAATTTTTATACGAAAATCTTGGTTTTCGATAGTAAGCTCAGCGATGTTGTTTTTGTTCACCATCCTGATTAGCTCCTGAATTTCTTTAAAGTCCATAGTGAGTTTATTTTACACGTTCAACATATTCAAATGATCGGGTGTCAATTTTAATTACGTCGCCTTCGTTTACAAACAAAGGAACTTGAATGTTTGCTCCCGTCTCAACTGTTGCATTTTTATAAGCATTAGTTGCGGTATTGCCTTTCACGCCTGGTTCTGCATAGGTAACTGCCAATATAATATGAGCTGGTAACTCGCAAAACAATGGTTTTTCGGTATCGGCATGGAAAAGAATATCTAATTCTTGTCCTTCTTTATAGAATTCTTTTCCTTCAACCATTTCTGTGTCTAATGTCACCTGCTCAAAATTTTCATTATTCATGAATGTATAGCCGGTTTCATCGTTATACAGGTATTGGAAAGTGCGGCGTTCAACGCGCACAATATTTAAACTAGCACCTGAAGGGAATGTGTTTTCCAAAGTTCTTCCAGTGGTAAGACTTTTAATCTTTGTGCGCACAAACGCATTGCCTTTGCCTGGTTTCACGTGTTGGAAATCTACTATTTGCCATACGTCGTTATTTAAATCGATGCAAAGTCCTTTTCTGATATCTGCTGTGCTAGCCATAATTGTAGATTGTTAGATAGTTGGCAAATTATATTTCTTTATGCCGCAAGTTATTGAAATTTTGTATTTTATTATCTATAAGCAGACTTAGCAATTAACCGATTGATTCCGGTTTCGCCTCATAAGCCCATTTTAATAGTGTTGCACCCCAAGTAAATCCGCCACCAAAAGCTGTAAGCACAACATTATCTCCCTTCTTTAATTTTGGTTCCCATTCCCACAAACACAGAGGTAAAGTGCCAGCTGTTGTATTCCCAAATTTTTCAATGTTAATCATCACCTTTTCCTTTGGAAGTCCCATTCGCTCAGCAGTTGCATCTATAATTCTCAAATTGGCCTGATGTGGAACCAACCATGATATGTCTTCACTCTTGAGATTGTTGCGGTTCATGATTTCTTCTGCAACATCGGCCATATTTTTTACGGCGAACTTAAATACTGTTTTCCCTTCTTGGTAAACGGTATGTTCATTGCCGTCAACTGTTTCGTGACTTGCAGGTTTTAGCGAGCCTCCGGCTTTCTGATGTAGATAATATCTACCTGAACCATCAGATTTTAAAACAGAATCAATGATTCCATTATTATCAGCGCTAGGTTCTAACAATACTGCACCAGCGCCATCACCAAAAATAACACAGGTAGTGCGGTCGGTATAATTAACAATTGAAGACATTTTATCTGCACCAACAATTACAACCTTTTTATAGGTACCTGTTTCAATAAATTTTGATCCAGTAGTTAGGGCATACAAAAAGCCGCTACATGCGGCGCTTATATCAAAACTTAAAATGTGCTTGCAACCTAATTTATCGCAAGCAATATTAGCCGTAGCTGGAAATGGCATGTCGGGTGTTGTGGTTGCCACTAACAGCATGTCAATGTCAGTTGCTTTATTCCCCGTTTTCTCAAGCAGCCCTTTTACAGCTTCAACAACCATGTCGCTAGTTGCCAGCCCTTCACCCTTTTGAATGCGGCGTTCTTTAATACCGGTTCTAGACATTATCCACTCGTCGGAGGTATCTACGAGTTTCTCGAGTTCGGCATTGGTAAGCCTGTATTCGGGAACATAACCGTAAACACCGGTAATTGCTGCGAGCGGTTTATTCATGCATTTAATTTTAATGAACCGATTAATCCGGTTAAATTTGGTGGATTAACCTTTTTTCTCGATTGCTATTTTACCACGGTAATTTCCGCAATCAGAGCAAACGCGGTGATGTAAAACCGGTGCACCACAATTTGAGCAGTTAGATACATTTGGCACAGCAGCACCATGATGGTTGCGGCGAGTCCTAGTTCTTTGCTTCGAATGGCGTTGTTTTGGATTTGGCATTTTATTTAGTTTTAATTAGTATTCAAATTATTTAATATGTCCCAACGTGGGTCTTTATTTTGATTTTCGTCCATAATGCCTAACAATTTTAATATCTCTTGGTCGCAGCCCATATCGCCATTAGGCAAATCGGGATGGGTTTTTTTTATTGGAAGCGATAAATGAACAAACTCGTAAATAGTTTCCGACAATTCTACCATTGATTCATTGTCTGGAATCCAAATAACATCCTCATTGTCAGCATCCTCTTCACGCTTATCACCATGTTTTACATACAATATGTAATTCCCATGAATCGGCAGGTCAAACTGCTGTCCACAGCGGTCGCAATCCGTCATAATGCTTCCTGAGATATCAAAATTAAGAACAAACAAACGATCCTTTTTATCAAATTCAAGGTCTACAAAGATTTTACTCTCCTTAACCAAGCTACTTTCGAAATGGCTGAAAAATGACTCCTCCAATTCGAAGTTGAAGTGGTGAACTCCCAACTTCATGCCCACAAAGGGTATTTGATATTCCCTCAACTCACTCACAACCTATAATTTTTAAAAAGGCTGACAAAGGTAAGGAATGATTAGTAATAAAGAAAGCAGACTGTAAGAATAGATGAAAAAACAAAGATTTCCGGCAAAAAAAGGAGGTTTTCAAGTCAAAATCACATCACTTTGCCTCTTTCAAACTCGACATGCGTTCTTTTTATCGGATTTTTGGTGCTTTCTAAGTACTCGAATCGATTGTTGCAGATGTCAATAGCGGCATAAATGGCATGCAACATACTTTCATGTGTTGCAACATTTTTTCCAGCCAGTTCATAAGCCGTTCCGTGGTCAGGCGAAGTGCGCACAAATGGTAAGCCAGCGGTAAAATTTATGCCACTACCGAAACTCAAGCTCTTAAATCCAACTAAGCCCTGATCGTGATACATAGCTAAAATTGCATCAAACTGCTGGTAATTGCTGCTTCCGAAAAAGCCATCAGCGCTAAACGGGCCAACTGCAAGTATTTTTTTATCTTGAGCTTCTTTAATTGCAGGTATGATGATATTTTTTTCTTCCGAACCCAATAATCCATTATCTCCAGAATGCGGATTAAGGCCTAAAACAGCGATAGTTGGGCTTGTAATTGCAAAATCTTGACGAAGGGTTTGATAAATGATTTCAATTTTTTTCAAAATCAAGGCCTTGGTTATGGCTTCAGTTACATCCTTTAACGGCAGATGATTAGTTACTAAGCCAACACGCAAGTTCTCGTTCATCAGCATCATAACACTTTCTTTGTTATTTGCTTTTGCATTAAAATACTCTGTATGTCCAGGGTATTGAAAGCCAACACTATGTAAATTATTTTTGTTGATTGGCGCCGTTACTAATGCATCAATTTTACCATTTACTAAGTCCTCAGTTGCAGCCTCTAAACTTATTAACGCAGCTTTCGCACCAATTTCAGTTTCCTGTCCGGGAGTTAGTATTATATCTTCAGTTATGCAATTAATAATATTTACCGCTTTTGGGTTGGCTTGTTCTGCGCTGTTGCAGTTGCTGTAACTAAATCCCTCAGCATTAATCATTTTTTTATAAAAAGAAATGATTCTGTTTGAGCCGTAGATGATAGGTGTGCAAATGCTTAGCATACGCTTGTCTTCCAATGCCTTTATCAGCACTTCTGGCCCAATGCCGTTAACATCGCCCAGTGTAAACCCTATTTTTATCTTAGTATCCATTAATTGGAAAATATGTAAAACACAAAGTTACGCAATTGATACGAGGTTTTTTTTGGAATAATTAGCATTCAATATTTGGATTTCAGCAATCTAAAAGCTGAATTAAAAAGAGATGAATGAGCAAACTACGTTATGGCACAATTTGTGGAGTTCAAATACTATTAATTGCAGGTTTGAAATGCTTCTAAATTAAAGTTTTAATATCGATTTTTGGTACCAAAATCTACTTGAGTAATAGGTAGTTTTAACAAGACTTAAAGAATAAAAATTCGAAAAAAAATTACGAATTTTTATTCTTTAAGTCTTATTTAATTTATTCTATCACAATAATTTTATCAGTTGTTAAACCAGCGTGCTCAAATGTTATGTAATATAACCCTGGTGCAATATCAAGCTCGAATTTTATTACATTATTTTGAGCATTAATCAGTGAACCATTATCGTAAATAATTTGTCCAGTTAAATTAATGATTTTGCAATTAATAAAGCCTACATAATTATTGATAGCAACCATAAATTCTCCATTTGCTGGATTAGGATAAATTATAATATCTGTTGCATCAATTTGTGTGATGCTAACTTCTTGACAATCGCCGCTAATAGCTGCTGATGCTACGCTGCAGCCTGTTGCCGTAGTTAACTCAACACTGTATTCCCCAGCTTCGGTAATTATTAAAGTATCATTAGTTTCGCCAATAATTTCAATACCATCTTGGTACCAAGTATATGTTGCACCTACAACTGATTCGATAATTAAAATACAATTTGTATTTAAAATAATTGGTGCAGCGGGATTGGGACTAACGAGAATTGTTTTTGATACACATGTTGTAGTGCCACATTCACCAATCGCCTGTACAAAGTATGTTGTATTTACTGAAGGACTTACCGTTATGGTTTCGCCTGTTCCAATGGGCAAACCGGTGCAGTCATCGGCATACCAATTCCAAATTGCATCAGTGCCTAAGGCACCTTCATCAACACTTAAAATACTGCTTTCTCCAGCGCAAATAATTGTTTCGCTAGCATCAATTCCATCAGGAGAAATAGATGGTGCACATGCTGTATAGGCACAAATTGAAAAATTGCCAAATGCGTCATCTCCAACCTCCCATAGGCGCAGTAGAAAAACCGTTCCGGGATCAGCTATAATTGTAAATCCTGGCATTAATGGTGAATAGGTGCTGCCATCTGCTATACATCCTGCTGGATAGCCACTTAAATCAGTGCAAACACCTGAATAAACTTTCATACCCATGTCATCTATTACATCGCCATGGTCGGTATCGATTATAGTGTATCCTTCAGCGGGAATTGTTACCGAAAACCAAACATCGCCAGTACTAGAACCATCGCAACCAACCATAGGAATTACAGAGTTTATAGCACCGATGTTTGTTGCGTCAATCAGTAAGCAATTTTCATTAACTGGTAGGTTTATTGGCGAACATGGCCAATCGTTTGAAGGAGGTAATTCACATCCACCCAAGCAACCAGCTGAGTTAACTTCATCAAAAATTAAATCGCCAGGCAAATCGCCAAATCCAAATGAAAAGTTTTTACCATAACCAGTTAAATGGCAATAACTCATTATTGTGCCGCCATCGAATGGAGTAGGACCAGGATCACACCCGCCTTCAGTTGTATAACAATCGTCAATTGCACCACCAGGCCATCCGCAATTGTGAGTATGTGGCGATCCTAAATTATGTCCCATTTCATGTGTAAATACATCTATTGTCCACGAATAGGTTGGGAAATCATAATAAAAATTATAAATATTACTATAAGCATAATTAAATGATGAACATAATGCAGGAAGCCATGCCACTCCACCTAAATTTTCATCGTCGTAAGTAATTAAATGTGCAATATCACCATCAAAAGATGTGCGATAATCTTGAAATGCAACTAAGGCATCGTACGATGATGATGTTGGATAAGGATCTTCAACTGTCCAAATAAATATTTCAGAAATAATTGCCGTAATACCTTCATTAAAAAAAATTGTCGACGACACGTTAAATAATCCTACAATTTGATCAGCTGTTTGTACTGTTCCACCCTCTTCTTCAAACATTTCGAAATCAGCTTCAATAAATACACGCACACAGGGTGAAATTTCAACTACATCGGCTGGCCCGGAAGGCATTGATATAATTGTTTCTTCATCAATAGTTGCGCAACTTATTAAATTTGGAATTAACAAATCGTTATCGTTGTAAATAACATGAGTTGATGAAGATTTTAGTGGCGCAATTACTATATTGCCAATGTCAGGTGATGAAATAATCCCTGAAATTTTATTTTCAAAAAAACTCAATGCAACAAGCGATGCGTTATTATTTTTTATTATTCCTCGATAATGTATACTGCCATCATACAGTTCTTGGCTTCCGTTTGAATTGGTTAATTTTAAATTATTTGAATTTATTTCAGATGGAAATAATTGAACAGTTATAATTGTGTCAGCAATAGGAATTTCAACTTCAATAAAAGGATAATGCGCAATAATTATTTCATTTATTTGTATGGTGTTCACATCAAAATAACGTGCATAGCTAACCACATCATTATAGGTGTTTGTTGCAAATCCATTTGATGAAAACGGCGCGAATTTTTGCGGCGCAGTATTTTTTAGTTCAAGATTATGAACAGTTGCAGAAAGTGGCGATTGAACTTCAATTGTTGCTTGGCCGGTTAATGCAACATTATTTACGAGCATGAATCCTAAAAGAAAAATGGATATAAGTTTCATATTTTATTCAAATTGTATTGCACAAATATAGCCAATTTACACGAAGTATATATTTCAGCAATGGGTCAATTCAGGGTATAGTTTTACACTGATGCAGCAATTCCATGTGGCGCATTAAACCCTGATTAAGCAATAGCAGTATTACCATCTTTTATTTTGTAATAAAATTAAATGTTTCAAGCCAAATACATGCTCTTTTCAAATTGTTTGCTAATCAGGTTAAACCCAACTAAATGGATAGTTTTTTTGATTGGCCAATGTCTATTGATTAATTTGGATTAAACCACACTTTGGGAGGATTTCACTTTTTTATGCTTATAATTCTTTTCTTTGCATTAAATTATGAGCAACCACTTTCATCACAATAAGGCATTTGGGCAACATTTTTTAAAGAGTGACGACACTGCACGTAATATAGTTGAGGCGTTGCAACCGCTGACACTTGCGAATAACATTCTTGAAATTGGCCCTGGATTGGGAGTGTTGACCCAGTTTTTGAAAAAAATTGAAGGGAAGTCACTTTTCCTATCGGAGGTCGACAAGAGGATAATTGATATATTAATAAATGAAAAAGGGTTTACTCGGGAGCATATTTTAGAAGGTGATATCATTAGAATAGATCCAACCAAATATATTGACGGGCCTTTTGCAATAATTGGCAATTTTCCGTATAATATATCTTCTCAGATTTTATTTAAAATGATTGACTTGAAAGATCGCGTTCCCCTTTTAGTTGGCATGTTTCAGAAGGAAATGGCTAAGCGCGTGGCGGCTAAGCATGGGAATAAAGATTACGGTGTAATTACCGTTTTGGTGCAGCTATATTACGATTGTGAATACCTTTTTGAGCTACCACCGGAAGCTTTTGACCCCCCACCTAAAATTTATTCCGCCGTAATAAGGTTAATTAAAAAGACAACGCCTGTAAATTTCGATGAGAAACTTATTAAAACAGTTGTCAAAGCAGGGTTTAATCAACGCAGAAAGAAACTTTCCAATTCACTGCTATCTGTACATGGAGCAAAGGAGGCCGCGGCTGTTCTGGGTTTTTCAGATAAAAGGGCAGAACAACTTAGCGTGGAGGACTTTATTCTACTTGCCAACATGATACAACAAAATTTAACAATTACTGAGTAAGCTATGATAACTAAAAAGGTAATTATTACAGATTATTTACATCCAGTACTGGCAGAATGGTTGGTCAGCAAAGGATTTTATGTAGATATTTTGCCTGACATCAGCAATGAAGAATTGTTAGCGGTTATTAGCCAATATGCTGGGCTAGTAATTAGCACAAAAATATTGGTAACACCGAAGCTGATTGATGCTGCGTTAAACCTAGATTTTATAGCAAGAGCTGGAAGCGGGATGGAGAATATTGATGTGCCCTATGCCAGGAGCAAACATATAATTGTTATAAATTCGCCTGAAGGCAATGCTAATGCAGTAGCTGAACATGCAGTGGGCATGACTTTATCCCTACTCAATAATATTGTTAGCGCAGATCATGAAATTAGAATAGGTATTTGGAGAAGGGAAGAAAATAGAGGCGAAGAAATATCCGGAAAAACTATTGGGATTATAGGTTTTGGCCATACAGGCAGCGCATTTGCTGCAAAATGGAAGGGATTTGACTTAACGATTTTGGCACACGATAAATATAAGTCTGGCTTTGGAACCGATTTAATTAGGGAAGCTACCGTTGCTGAAATTCAAAAGAAGGCAGATATTATTTCTTTTCACCTGCCCTTGAATCGTGAAACACAATATTACTGCAATAGCAGTTTTCTCAATGCATTTGAAAAAAATATTTGGGTTGTCAACACCTCAAGAGGAAAAATTGTTAATACCAAAGATCTTATAGCAGCACTTGCTTCCCAAAAAGTAATTGGAGCAGCTTTAGATGTTTTCGAAAACGAGAAATTTTATGACCTGGAAGGGGAAGATTTAGTGTTAATGAGAAATTTAAGTAGTCTACACAATATTATTCTTACCCCTCACGTTGCCGGTTGGACCCATACTTCACATTATAAACTTGCCAAAATTTTGGCTGAAAAGCTTGAGGCTATTGATATCTCAAGCATAACGTGACCAAAATGTGATAGTAATCTGACTTATGGGTGACTATAAATTTTATTTACATATATACTTTTGTTTTCGAATATTTACATAATTTAGCGACTCTTAACAAAATCTTAAACTTTAGGTCTATGAATAAACTCCTTTACGCACTCGTAGTTTTTGTAATGTGTGTGAGTTCTGCAATCGCTCAGTCTGGCGAAATTCAGGGAAAAGTTGTAAATAACAAAAACGAAGGCATACCTTTCGCTAACGTTGTTATCTACAAAAACGGAATCCTTGAAACTGGCGCAACTACTGATTTCGATGGAAAATACTCTATTCCTGCGCTACAGCCTGGAACTTACGAAGTAGAAGCCTCTTATGTTGGAATGAAGCAAAGGCTGACTGGCATTGTTGTTTCACAAGGTATTGTCTTTTTACCTGACTTTAATTTAAGTGAACAAGTGCTCGAAACCATTGTAATTAAGTATGAAGCACCTTTAGTAGATAAGGGCAATACAAGTACCGGTGGTGTAGTAACTAAGGAAGACATCCAAAAAATTGCTACACGTAACGTTACTTCTATCGCCGCTACCAAAGAGGGTGTTTACCAAAGTGATGAAGGCGCAGGCCTTAGTATAAAAGGCTCACGTGGCGACGCAACCGAATTTATTATCGACGGTGTGCGTGTTTCTGGATCTTTGAAGATTCCTCAAGATGCCATTGAGCAACTTGAAGTAATTACTGGTGGTGTTGACCCTAAATATGGTGATGCAACTGGTGGTTTTATATCTATTACTACGCGTGGTCCTGCAAAAGATTATAATGGAAGCGTCGAATTGGCTTCCTCTCAGTTTTTGGATGACTTTAGTTATAACCTAGCTTCAGTATTCTTAACTGGTCCATTTATAGTTAAAAATAGAGGCACTGACTCAGCTCAAGCAAAATTCGGCTTCTTTTTAGCCGGTGAGCTTGAAATGGAAAAAGATCCTGACCCATCTTCAATTGGTAATTATAAAGTGAAAGATGATGTGATGCAGAGCTTGACTTTAGATCCATTAAGGCCATCAATTAGCGGACTTGGATTCAACAAGAATTCTGAGTTTGTTACAATGGATGACCTTGAAGAAATTGGCTACAAACAAAACACTAATAACTATGGTGTGTCACTTTCTACAAAATTTGACTACAAATTTTCACGTAATACCAACGTTCAGGTTGGATTAACTTGGCGTAAATTTCACGGGGATACTTACAGCAGAAACTTTGCATTATTTAATTCAGAAAATAATCCAGTTGATGACCAAAACACTTACCGTGGATATATTCGTTTTACACAGCGTTTCCCTGAAAAGAAAGCTGTTGCAGGCGATCGCTCAGTTATTGGTAACGCTTATTATTCAATTCAGGCTGACTACACCAAATTTATAGCTACTCGTCAAGATGCAGATCATGGTATGAACCCTTGGGCTTACGGTTATATCGGTCAATACAATACTTTTAAAGCACCGGTATATTTTTATAATACCGACGAAACAACTGGATTAACAGGTTGGACACTTGCAGGTTATGCTGATACCTTGGTTGAATTTACGCCAGGCGATGCTAACCCTGAACTGTCAGAATATACAACCGAATTTTATGAAGGCAGCGGCGTATCACCTTCAAGTTTATTCGACATTCAATTAGGTGGTGGTTTACTTAATGGTGAATCTGCTTCGCTTTTCCTCTCTACATACAATATGTGGTGGAATACTGGCGTGCCGTGGTTTAACTACTCTAAATCAAATGAAGATCAATACAGCCTTAACTTTAATGCATCATTAGACGTGAAAAATCCTAATGGAAAAAATGCTTCTAAGCATGCTATTGAATTCGGCTTTGAATTCCAGCAACGCATTGAACGTTTTTATGGTGTAAACCCTATTGGTTTATGGACAATTGCTCGTCAACTTACCAATAAACACATCTTAACTTTAGATACGGACAATCCAATTTTAATAATTGATGGTCAGGAATATTCTTATGATGAGTACTTAAATACACCTGGTTTATATTTCGGCGAATTTGATACTATTACTTATGACAGATTATTATTAGAAGACGATCAAGCTTATTTCGATCAGCAGTTAAGAGCTAAATTGAACGAAATGGGAATGAATGTTGGTGAATTAGATTACATCAACATTGATAATCTTCCTTTAGATGTATTTTCAATGAATTTATTTAGCGCTGATGAATTATTAAATCAAGGTAGCTCATTAGTATTTTATAATGGATTTGATTATTTAGGTAATAATTCAGGTGATGTTATTTCTTTCAACGATTTCTTTACTAAAGAAGTGGATGGATTTAAAACACGACCAATTGATGCATTCAGACCTGTTTATACCGCCGGTTACATTCAAGACCGCTTTAACTTTAACGACATCGTATTCCGTGTTGGTGTGCGTGTAGACCGATACGATGCTAACCGCAAAGTATTAAGAGATAAATATTCATTATACGATGTTTATTCAACTTCTGAAGTTGATGGCGCATTAAATCCAAATGGATCTCACCCTGGTAATATTGGTGAAGATTATGTAGTTTATGTTGATGACTTCAATAGCCCATCACCTACTGTATTAGGATATCGCGATGAAGATACTTGGTATAATGCTGATGGTCAGGAAGTTGCTGACCCTAACGTTATAGCTGTAAGTTCATCTACAGGTACTATTACTCCGTTTGTTATTGATCCTGAGGCTAACATTAAAGATGAAACGTTTGATCCGAACTCATCATTTACTGATTATACGCCGCAAATTACTATCATGCCACGGATAGCTTTTTCATTCCCTATTTCTAAACAAGCGGATAAAGAAGCATTATTCTTTGCACACTATGATATCTTAACGCAGCGTCCTCCAACAGGAACAGGTGCAACACCGGCCGATTATTATTTCTTCCTTGAAAATGCTGGTGCATTATTAGATAATCCAGATTTGAAGCCCGAAAAAACAATTGATTATCAGATTGGTTTCCAACAGCAATTATCTGCATCAACAGTAATCAAAATCTCTGCTTTCTATAGAGAATTGCGTGATATGATTCAGATTATTAACGTGCCTTACGCTTATCCACTTTCATATACTACTTATGGTAACATCGACTTTGGAACAGTTAAAGGTTTAACAGTATCTTACGATATTGCGCGTAGAACACGTAACTTGAAATTATCTACCAGCTATACACTTCAGTTTGCTGATGGAACAGGTTCCAACGCTACTTCGCAAATTAATCTAGTAGGTGCTGGACAACCAAACTTAAGAACAATTATTCCTTTATCATATGACTCACGCCATAGCGTTAAGTTAGTAATGGATTACCGTTATGATGATCCTGATGGTTCACAACCTAACTGGTTAGATAACGTAGGTTTGAACTTAACATTTAACTCACGTTCTGGTGAACCTTATACACGTCAAGCTAATGCACTCCCAACCGCGCAGTTTGGTATAGCTAACCGCTCAACTTTAGATGGTGCAATTAACGGTTCACGCTTGCCATGGCATTTCCGTACCGATATCAAATTAGATAAAGCATTCTATTTTGGTTTAGGTAAGCAAGATCGCCCTATAACTATGGACGTTTATTTGTGGGTGCAAAACTTGCTTGATGCAGAAAACATCATAGCTGTTTATGCGTTTTCTGGTAACGCTTTAGATGATGGTTATCTTACGTCTGCAGAAGGCGTTGAGGCTATTACTGCCCAAGTTGACCCTTCAGCATTTACTGATTTATACACTATTAAAATGATGAACCCTGATAATTATAGTATTCCAAGAAGAGTGCGTTTAGGTGTTTCATTTGATTTCTAAAAAAAAAGTTAAACTAGTAGATATGTTAAAAAATAAATATAGTTGGATTTTAATGTTGTTTCTGCTTGTTGGTCTGAATGCTCAGGCTAAGGAGAACTTGGGCATAACAGGAAAACGAACCAATAACTATGCAAAACTCACTGCTGGTTGTGCTGATGCTACAACTCAAGTGGACCTTGATATCAACAACGTTAGATGTCGTTTGTTGGGCGCTGGCGATTTTTGGTGGGATCTTCAAAATGATGCCAAATACGAAATTCCAAAGGTAGACCCTTCAACTGGTGCAATTCCTGTAAGCTCAAGTTTCGCAGGAGCGTTATGGATTGGTGGTATTGATGCAGGAGGGCAACTTAAAATCGCCGCTCAAACTTACCGTCAAAGTGGTAACGACTTCTGGCCTGGGCCACTCGATACTGATGGAACAATTGAAGAAGCAACTTGTAATGCTTACGACCGTCACTGGAAAATAAATAGAACTGAAATAGATGCCTTTTTTGAAACAATTTTGACTTATGGTGGAAACCCAGGTGTTTCGACAACTCCTGCTTTAATTCCTGAAGGTGAAATTCCGACAGTTATAAGAGAATGGCCAGCACTTGGCAACCCTTATGCCACTGGTAAAGCAGGTGAATTATTAGATGTTCAGAAAGATTTGGCTCCATTTGTGGATGTTGATTTCAATGGTATATACTCACCAGAATTAGGTGAATATCCTGATATTGATGGCGATCAAGCAATCTTTTGGGTATATAATGATAAAGGTAATATCCATACTGAATCCGGTGGAGATGCAATTGGTCTTGAAGTGCAAGCATTAGCTTTTGCATTCCAAACCAATGATGAAATTAACGATATGACTTTCTATCGTTATAAGGTAATAAACTACGCTACTACAACGCTCGATTCAACTTATTTTGGTCAGTGGGTGGATGCCGACTTAGGTGCTTATGACGACGACTGGGCTGGTTGCGATACATTGCTTTCATTAGGTATGGTTTACAACGGTGATTTAACAGACGGTCCAACCGCTCCAAACTATGGTGCAAATCCTCCAATTTTTGGTACTGACTTTTTCCAAGGTCCTATCAAATATATATTAGATGGAGATGTTATTGTTGATAGTGTGCGTTTAGGCATGTCAGCATTCTTGTATTATAATAACGACTTCTCAGTAATTGGTAACCCAGAGGTTGCTGCTCATTACTATGGCTATATGTCAGGAACTTGGAAAGATGGTTCGCCATTTACCAAAGGTGGCAATGGTTATGGTGGTACTGAATTGTCAAACTATATTTTCCCAAGCGACCCCTCTGATCCTACAGGATGGAGCGAATGTACTGAAAGTAATCCGCCGGCCGACCGCCGTTACTTGCAGTCTTCAGGTCCTTTTAAATTATTGCCAGGTGCAACTAACGAAATCGTTATGGGTGCAATTTGGGTTCGCCCTCCGGTATCAGGTGGTTGTCAAACTTCTTTTGATTTGGCCCGTTTAGCCGATCAAAAAGCACAAGCATTATTTGATGCAGATTTCCAATTAATTGGTGGTCCTGATGCACCAGATATGGACTTGCGTGAGTTAGATAAATCTATTGTTTTGTCATTAACAAATGGGACTACTTCAAATAATATTGGTGAAGGTTACGAAGAAACAGATCCCTTAATTGTAAGTATTGTAAGTCAATTGCCTGATAGCGTTATTGAAGCTAATCCAGGTATTTTAGACACTACGTTTAACTTTCAAGGGTATAAGGTTTATCAATTGGAAAATGCTCAAGTTTCACCTTCGGAATACGGAGATGTTACAAAAGCAAAATTGATTTACCAGTCGGACTTAAAAGATAACGTCGAAAAAATAGTAAACTATAGTTTTGATGTTGTTATTGGTGGGGATATTCCTGAATTAATGATTGATGGAAACAACGAAGGTATTCAGCACACTTATTTAGTAACAGACGATGCATTTGCTGAAGGAAATACAAAACTCATCAACTTTAAAACGTATTACTTCTCTGTAGTGTCTTATTCTTATAATAATTTTCTACCTTATGATGTAACGGACCCTAACTCTCAAAAACGACCTTACCTCGAGGGAAGAAAAAATATTAAAATTTATACAGCAGTTCCTCACATACCGGATCCTGAAAACGGTGGTATGGTTTTGAATGCGAGTTATGGTGATGGCCCTGAAATTACTAAAATTGAAGGTCTTGGAAACGGCGGTAATTTTCAAAATTTGACTGATGCATCTATAAATACAATTTTAGTCGAGAATTCAATGTTGGCGCCAGTATACAAAGGCCGTGAGGCACCTATTGATGTTATGGTTTACGACCCTGTTCGTTTACCTGCAGCTGAATTCGAATTAAAATTAGTTGACTCAACAAATTCAAATCCGTTAAATCCAGATAGCACTTGGTGGGTATTAACTAACCTTACCGATGGCATAGCTGTTACCTCCGATTTCCCTATCAATTTTGTTAACGAGCAGATTATTCCTATTTGGGGGTTATCTGTAACCGTTAAAAATGTATTGGATCCTGGTGGTCAAACAGTTAGTGGAACTTTTGTTGAAAAAGAAGAAAACAATGGATTTATTGATGCAACCTTAACCTATACTGATCCAAACAAACAATGGTTAACTGGCGTTGCTGATAACGACGGAACGATACTAGATTGGATACGTTCAGGTATTGCTGACGGCTTATTCGCCGATGTGCTTCCAAATCCAGATGAGAATCAGATTTTTGAAACTGTTCTTGGTGGTACTTGGTCGCCAACCGAATTAGTTGGATTTAACACTGCCGATGTGCCCTATATGCCATTGCGTTCAATTACAGGTTTACGCCCTCAAATTCCTATAGAAGAAACTATAGGTGTTGATGTTGTATTTACTTCTGATGTTACAAAATGGTCACGTTGTATCGTTGTTGAAAGTGGCGAGTGCACACTCACTGATGGCTCCATTAAACTGGATATGCGCCAATTAGCATCGCGCGACCAAGCAGGCAACATAGAGTTGATTAGTGATTTAGGTTACTCATGGTTCCCTGGTTATGCAATAGATGTTGAAACAGGAACAAGATTAAACTTGTTTTTTGGTGAAGACGGATGCGCAGGCCAACCTGACGGCAGAGGAAAAGATATGGTGTGGAATCCATCATCAACTTTCTTTGATGCAACTTTTAACCCTGTGTATGGCGGTAAGCATTACTTGTACATTTCTAAAACGAAATATGATGCATGTAATAATATACATGACTCATTACAATGGATAGGGGGTTCAAAACCTGAAACGGCAGTTTATAAAGATATATTCAAAAATATTGTTTGGATTTCAATGCCTTATTTAGCTGAAGGTTATTCTTCAGAGGTAGGTAAACCAATGGCTGTGCCAACTGAAACTAAAGTAAGCTTACGCGTAACTAAACCATACAACTCATTATTTATTACTGGTGAAAACCTTGGCTTCCCGCTTTATCGTTTCAGCACTGTAGGTTTAGCACCTACACTTAATGATGCTGCTACTGCAAGCAGTGCCCTCGATTTGATTAAAGCTGTTCCAAATCCATATTATGCTTATTCTGCATACGAAACTAGTTCACTAGACAATGCTATAAAGATTACCAACCTGCCTTCTAAATGCACGGTTTCAATCTTCTTGCTTGACGGAACATTGATTCGCAGATTTGAAAGAGACGTTAGTTCAGATAATACAGATGGTGGCCAACTCAATCAAAAAACAACAAATCTTGACACTTCTTTGGAATGGGATTTAAAAAATGAGAAAAACGTTCCTGTAGCAAGTGGTATGTATATTATACATATAGATGCGGGTGAGTTAGGTGAAACAACAATTAAATGGTTTGGCGTTATGAGGCCAATTGATCTCGATACATTCTAAAACTGAAACACATGATCAAAATGAGAAAAATATTAATAGCTTTTACAATAATGATTCCTGCAGTTGCAATTGCAGGTAACCCTGATCGTTCAGGTGAAGCAGGTGCATCTGAATTATTAATCAACCCTTGGGCGCAAAGCTCAGGTTGGTATGGATTAAATATAGCCTCTGTTCAAGGTGTTGAAGCACCGAATGTAAACGTTGCTGGTATGTCGTTTTTAGATAATGCCGAATTGGAATTTTGTCGCACCGAATGGCTAGTTGGTACTGATATCAGTATTAACACTTTCGGCTTCGTGAAAAAAGTTGGCGACGGTGCAATTGGACTTACACTTACTTCAATGGATTTAGGTGAAATTGAAGTTACCACTACCGATAACCCTGATGGAACTGGTGCTTTCTACAAGCCTCGTTTCTCTAATATCGGTTTATCCTATTCCAGAAAATTTGCTGATTATTTGAGCGGTGGTTTAACTGTTCGAATAATTTCTGAGAGCATATCTGACGTAAAAGCAATTGGTGTAGCAATGGATGTAGGTATTCAATACATCACTGGCAGCGAAGCTCACCCTGAGCAAATTAAAATGGGTATCACGTTGCGTAACGTTGGTTCGCCAATGAAATTTAGCGGCGACGGTTTGAGTTTCCGTGGAAATGTGCCTGATGGCGATTACCAAATGACACAGGATTTTAGGTCTGAAAACTTCGAATTACCTTCTTTATTGGCAATTGGCGGTTCGTACGACTTCTATTTTGGGCAAACTAATCGTTTAACAGCGATTGCTAACTTTACTTCGAACTCATTTTATAAAGATTATTTTGGAGCAGGTTTAGAATATGCCTTAAAGGTGAAAAATACAGAAATGTTTATGTTGCGCGCTGCATACCGATATGAAAACGGTATCACAAGCGATGTTGATCGCACGTCAGCTGCTACAGGTATTGCAGCAGGTATTACTTTCCAGTATCCTATGGATGATCTTGGTCAAAACATGGTAGCTTTAAACTACTCTTACAGAACTTCATATCAATACGAAGGTTCACATTGCTTTGGACTTCGATTGAGCTTCTGATAAAATTCTTTTATAACTTTGCAGAAACGTTTCTATATAGGAAACGTTTCTTTTTTTATTTTAAACGATACCAAATGGCAGATATATCTTATTTGAGCAAAGAGGGGATGGAAAATTTAAAATTGGAAATCCATGCATTAAAAACGAAAGGACGTGCTGAAATGTCATTGCAAATAAAAGAAGCACGTGAAAAAGGAGATTTATCCGAAAATGCTGAATACGACGCTGCAAAAGAAGCGCAGGGCTTGATGGAAATGAAAATTGCAAAACTGGATGAACTGCTCATGAATGCGAGAGAATTGGATGCATCAAAAATTGATACATCTAAAGTTACTGTATTTACTGTAGTTAAACTCCATGAAATCAAATCGCAAAGGGAAATTTCCTATAAACTAGTTTCTGAAAAGGAAGCAGATGTTAAAAGCGGAAGAATTTCGGTAACATCTCCAATTGGTAAGGGGCTATTAGGCAAATCAGTTGGTGATATTGTTATAATTACTGTTCCTGCAGGTTTAATTGAATTTAAAATTCTTGAAATTTCAATATAAGCATGCCGACTATTTTTAGCAGGATAATAAACGGAACAATTCCTTCGCACAAGATTGCCGAAACAGAAAACTATTTTGCATTTCTGGATATCATGCCCTTAGCACCTGGACATGTTTTAGTAGTGCCTAAAATACCAGTAGATTATATATTTGATATTGATGATGAAATATTAGCTGGTATGCTGCCATTTGCGAAACGAATTGCACATGCAATGGAAAAAGTAATTCCTTGTGAGCGAATAGGCATTTCAGTAATCGGTTTGGAGGTGCCTCATGCACATATTCATTTAATACCATTGCGCACAATGGATGATATCAATTTTAGTCGCCCGAAATTAAAAATGACGCACGAAGAATTGGCCGAAATTGCTGCTAAAATTGTAGCTGCTTTAGTGTAATTTATTTTACTTTATTTGGGTTTGCTTGAACAAAATCGTTCCAGCTTTTAAATGGCTTCCCACCAACCGCAATTTTTTTTGAAGAATAATGATGACAAACAGCTACTGCTAAAGCATCCGATTCATCGAAATATTTTGGCAAAACTGTCATTTGTAATAAGGTTTGTAGCATACGGGCAACTTGTTCTTTATTTGCGTTTCCATTGCCTGTAATCGATTGCTTAATGCGTCGAGGACTATATTCAATTACTTCCATCTTATTGACGGATCCGGCTACGATAGCTGCGCCCTGAGCGCGTCCCAGCTTTAGCATTGATTGAACGTTTTTACCGAAAAACGGAGCCTCTATTGCCATAATGGTTGGCTTGTAGGTTTGAATATAGCCACATAGTTTTTCGTAAATAATTCCGAGCCTCGTATAGTGGTCGTCTGTTTTTTTTAATATAATTACACCGTTAATCAATATTTTGATAGTATTTTTATCGGCACAAATAATGCTGTATCCCAATAAATTAGTTCCGGGGTCAACGCCCATTATTATTTGCTGACTATTTTGTACCGACATCTTTTATACCAATTGAAAAACAGAAATAAAAAATCAATAATTTGGTCTGTTGCCATAAAAGTAACGGTTTTTGCTCTATTACTATTTGCGCTTTATAAACAACTGTATCAAAACGATGACGCAAAAGGAATTCCTGACAGGTTATTAAATGTAGATAGTAGGTTATTATTTGGATACTTATTGACACTCGTATTATTGATGTTGCTAAACTGGGGGATTGAAGCTTATAAATGGAAGTTATTAATTCAGAAAATTACACCAATTCGCTTGTTGCGAACATACAAAGCAGTTTGGACTGGGGTAACCCTCGGTTTGTTTACCCCAAACAGAGTTGGTGAGTTTGGTGGAAGAATATTATATGTTCCACGAAAATTCAGAATTAAAGCAGTTATTGTATCATTAATTGGCAGTTTCAGTCAAAACCTTGCTACCATTATAATTGGAATTACTGGGTTACTTATTTACCTGCATCAAATTGAACAAATTACATGGTCTGTAACATTTGCAGTTGGGCTGGTAAGCTTAATTGCCGTAATTCTTTTGCTGTTAGCCTATTTTAATCTCGATGTGATGGTTCAACTATTTAAGCGCAATCGCTTTCTCAAACGTATTTACCCTTATACAGCAGTGTTAAGTGAATACCACTCAACCGAGCTCGCAAGGTTACTGCTGCTTTCGTTTTGGCGATATTCAGTATATGCGGCACAATATTTGATTTTTCTAAACATGTTTGGTGCAGAGATAGATATTGTGAGTGGAATTTCGGCAATAGGTGTTATTTATCTAGCTCAAACAGTAGTGCCAAGTTTTGCAATTGTAGAATTGCTTACGCGATTACCAGTTGCCACACTCATTTTTTCAAAGTATGGCATACCAATTGAAACATCACTTGCAGCAACAACAAGTATTTGGATTTTAAACTTAATACTGCCAGCTATTTTAGGTTATTTTTTTATTATAAGATATAATTTTTTTAAAAATAAACAGTGATGATAAAATCAGTAATTATTACCTCACTTTCATTCGGAACTTTATTGTCTGGCAATGCTGAAGAACAAATTGCTTCACGTATAATGCCTCCAAGTGAAACCTGCGAAATTCCACACATGGCTTTTCAGGCAGGTGAATCATTAACTTATAAAGTTTATTATAATTGGGGCACTGTGTGGTTAAGCGGTGGTGAAGTGTACTTCAAATTAACTGAAGAAACATTAAATGATAAAAAAGTGTTGCACGCGGCTGGCGAAGCAGTCAGCTATAAATCGTTCGATTGGTTATTTAAAGTGCGCGATAAAGTTGATACATGGATGGATATTGAAACATTACAATCATATAAATTTAGTCGCGATGTTTACGAGGGTGGATATACATTCTACCGTTCGTATGATTGGGATCGTGAAAATAATATAATTTATTCTTATCAGGATAATAAAAAAGGAAAAAAAACATCCAAAATTATTACTAACGTTGACCCTTGTGGTGTCGACCTTATGTCTACCTTTTATTGGATGCGCACCCTAGATATTTCTAGTTATAAAAAAGGCGATAAAATTCCAGTAAAAATGGCTATTGACGATAAAGAATATGATATGTATGTGCGCTTTGAAGGTAAAGAAGTATGCGAAACTAAATTAGGGAAATTCAATTGCATTAAATTAAAACCATTATTACAAACAGGCGAAATTTTTAAAGAAGGTGAAGGTATGACTTTGTGGCTTACTGACGATCAAAACCGCATCCCAGTGCGGATTGAATCAGAATTGCGTGTAGGTAGGATTACTTGCGATTTAAAATCATACGGCGGTAATAAATATCCATTTACATCGAAAGTGAATTAAGAAAGCGTTGTAATTATACGTGTAATTCCTGCAACTCAATGCAGGAATTTTTTTTATGAAAAGTTATATTTTATTAATTTTTAATAAAAGTCTTAAACTCAGATTAACCCTGAATAAGCAGTGGAAGCCGTAACATCTCGTTATTGTAATAAAATGATATGTTTCTTACCGGTAACATGCTTTCTTAAAATTGTTTGCTAATTTATTTAAACCCAACTAAATCAATTGTTTAGTTGAGTATCTAAAACCTATTGATTAATTTGAGTTAAGCTTGAAGCGATATCTGTAACATCCAATTTCACCATTCTGCCAAATACTAATGCCCGATTGTCGTCGATATGCCCAGCTGGAAAATTATAAGCAACAGGGATATTGTACAGTTGTAAATGACTTGCAATAATTGCTTCGGCAGTTATGCCAAATTTAACTTTGTTGTCTTTCATGTCTGTCATTCCTCCAATAATAATACCACTCACATAATCTAGTTTACCAGCAAGTTTCAAACTCATCATCATTCTATCTATATGATACAAGTATTCATCTATATCTTCAATAAATAATATTTTATTTCCTGTTGAAAATCCAAATTTGGTTCCAAGTAATGAATATAAAATTGACAAATTTCCGCCAATTAATATACCTTCTGCAGTTCCTGTTTTATTTAGCGCATGTGTTTCGAAATCGATATTTTGGGGATTTCCAAATAACGCATCTTTCAAGGATTTAATAGCTTCATTTGTGTTACGTTCAAATGAAAATGGCATAGTGCTATGTATGGTAGGAATTCCTAATTTGTCGTTAATGTGCGCATGCAAAACAGTTACATCTGAATATCCGCAGATTAATTTTGGATGCTGCATAAATCCGGTAAAGTCAATACCATCTATTATTCGAATGGTTCCATAGCCACCGCGCGCACAAATAATAGCTTTGATTTCAGTATCATTCAAAAAATTTTGCAAATCAGCGGTTCTTAAGGAATCGTCGCCTGCAAATTGATTAAGTTGGGCATTTATTGTATTCCCATATACCGGAATTAAACCCCAGTCGCGAAATAGTTTGTCTGCTAATTCAAGTTCTTTTTTGCCGATTGATCTAGCTGTAGAAAGTATTCCAATCTTATCTCCCGGCTTAATAGCCATGTGTTTGAGCATATTATGATTATTTTTGCGCCTAAAATTGATAAAAACTTGCAAGTACCTGAAAGATATTTAATAACATCAGCATTGCCATATGCAAATGGTCCTTTACACGTAGGTCATATAGCAGGAGCCTATTTACCGGCTGATATCTATGTGCGCTATCTCCGCAAACAAAAGCGTGATGTCGTTTTTATTTGTGGTAGCGATGAACACGGCGCTGCAATTACAATCCAAGCAAAGAAGGAAAATACTACACCTCAAGCAATTATCGATAAATATCATGGCATCATAAAGCAGAGTTTTGAAGATTTGGGAATTAGCTTTGACATATATCATCGCACATCTGCTCCTATTCACCATGAAACATCACAGGCATTTTTCCTCAAACTTTATGACCAGCACGTTTTTGAAGAAAAGGAAAGTGAACAGTATTACGATGAAATATACCATCAATTTTTAGCAGATAGATACATCAGCGGCACGTGCCCAGTTTGCGCCAATCCGAATGCTTTTGGCGATCAATGCGAAAAATGCGGAACATCGTTATCACCAACGGATTTAATAAATCCAGTTTCAATGTTAAGCAATCAAACACCTGTAAAACGAAAAACCACACACTGGTATTTGCCGTTGAATAAATTTCAAGATTGGCTTACCGACTGGATTATAAAAGGAGAGGGCAGAAACGAGGAGTGGAAAAAGAATGTTATTGGTCAATGCACAAGTTGGATAAATCAGGGTTTGCACCCAAGATCAATTACCAGAGACTTAGATTGGGGTGTTAAGGTGCCATTACCAAATGCTGAAGGTAAGGTATTGTATGTTTGGCTTGATGCGCCCATTGGCTACATTAGTGCAACAAAGCAATGGGCTTTAAATAATAAGAAAGATTGGGAGCCATATTGGAAATCGGATACTACTAAACTTGTCCATTTTATTGGAAAAGATAACATCGTATTCCATTGTTTGATTTTTCCTTGTATCCTGAAAAGTCATGGCGATTTTATTCTACCAACCAATGTTCCAGCCAATGAGTTTATGAATATGGAAGGTGATAAAATGTCTACCTCCCGCAATTGGAGTGTTCAAGTACATAAATACATAGCAGATTTTCCTGGGAAACAGGATGTTTTGAGATATGTTTTATGTGCCAACATGCCCGAAACGAAAGACAGTGAATTTACTTGGAAAGATTTTCAGGCACGAAACAACAATGAATTAGTTGCCATTTTAGGTAATTATGCTAATAGAGTCATGGTGCTAACTGCCAAATATTTTGATGGCAAAGTGCCTGCTAATGATATTGAATTGTTAAATGAACCTTATATTATTGCCTATAAGCAACAAATTATTGATTTAATAACCCAGCAATACATTCTAGCATTAGAGAATTATCGTTTTAGAGATGCATTGAGTGCAATGATGGACGTAGTGCGTTTAGGCAACAAATTGCTTACTGATTATGAACCTTGGAAATTAATAAAAACAGATGCGCCAAAAACACAAGGACTATTAAGAATTTGCCTTGAAAGCCTTGTAGACATTGGAGTTTTTTGCGAACCATTTTTGCCGTTTACAGCTGAAAAACTGTTTAAATATTGCTCTATTCAAAACCCAGGCTTTGATTATTTATCAGATAAATTGGAAACAGGAAATTCACTTGGTGAGCCATTTTATCTGTTTGAAAAAATTGGAGATGAGGTAATAGAAGAAAAGCTTGCTATTTTAGCAACCATTAAAGCAGCGCGAGCAGAAAATTCGCAACAAGTTGATAATCAAGTAATTGAGAAAGCAGTGATTCTTAAACCGACAATTATTTTCGATGATTTTGCGAAAATTGATATCCGAACTGGTATTATTTTAGCGGCAGAACGTATTGCTGGAGCAGATAAACTGCTTAAGCTAACAGTTGATTTAGGGTTTGAACAAAGAATAATTGTTTCAGGTATTGCTTTGCACTTTTCGCCTGAAACACTCACTGGGCAGGCTGTTTCAGTGGTTGTTAACTTAGCTCCCAGAAAAATGCGTGGTGTAGAAAGCAACGGCATGATATTAATGGCTGAAGATAGCGAAGGCAAGTTGCATTTCGTTCAAACACCCACACAGCAAGCTCCGGGATTTCAAATCAGTTAATTTTTAATATATTACTTCAATCACGCAACTACACTTAATTTTGCTGCGTCTTCCGAAAGTTGCCCGCCTGTGTATTAACATTAAAATTGTTTTTCAAGGTTGACTAATCATTGCTATATTAATCCTATCTTTGCACGAAATTTTAAAAAAGTTATGAAGAACCTTTCTTCGTTTATAGTGTTAGCTGTTGCGCTTTGTTTTAGCGCTACAATATTTGCTCAAACACCGCCTGTAATTCCTCCGGTTTCATCAGGAACATTAGAGTCACTTGGATTTGACTCGGGTGAAATAGATGCTATTTTAGGCACTTCAACATCTGCTTCTGCAGATGCGGCGGCGCAAATTCAAGATTCTCAGCAGGAAGCTGTTGACAATGCAAACAGTCAAATTAATACACTTGCGCCAAATACCAGTGCAATTCCAGCATCCGTAATTCAGGATGTAATTCAAGATGCAGGTACTGTAGCAGATGAAACGCCATCTTTAATTTGGGGACATGATTTCTTTAGAAATGGCGCTATTGATTTGTTCGATAAGGTTCCGAACACTAAAGTGGGTGATAATTATATAATTGGTGAAGGAGACCAGCTTACTGTTGCAATTTGGGGTTATGCTTATTATAACTACAACTTTACTGTTAACGAGGATGGGTATATTACTACCCTGGAGGTTGGTCGTATTTATTTAAAAGGCTTAACATTCAGTGCGGCGAAACAATTGTTGCGTCAGCGTTTTGCCTCTGCATTCGACTTAACCAATTCGAAATTCGATGTAAGTATTACATATTCAAAAAGTATAAAAGTTAATATAGTTGGAGAAGTTGTAAATCCAGGATCGTATAATATATCATCTTTAAATACAGCGTTTAATGCCTTAGTTGCTGCAGGTGGTGTAACAGAAATTGGTTCTGTAAGAAATATTCAAGTGCAGCGCAACGGAAAAGTTATTAAAACACTAGATGTATATTAGTTTTTAATGAATGCTGGAGCTTCTGATGATACCTACCTTGAAGCAAATGATTACATCATTGTAAATGGTATTGGCCGTGTTGTGGAAGTGCAGGGAGAGGTTAATCGCCCGTATAAATTTGAATTAGTAAAAGGGGAAAATTTAAATGAGGTAATTGCATACGCTGGTGGCCTGCGCGCTACTGCATATAAAAGAAATGTTACTATTTTCCGCTACTTTGATAACGAGAATATTGTTATGGATTTTAATCTTGACAGTATAGAACGTGATGGTATCAACTACCCTATAATTGATGGTGATAAAATTGTGTTTGCCCGCATTCCTGAAGTAATTGAAAACATCGTAACTATTCAAGGTTCTTGCCGTTTTCCAGGAAATTACCAATTAACAGAAGGCATGCGCATATCTGATTTAATTGTTAAAGCAAAAGGTTTAAACTACGAAGCATATACTGATAGGGCATATTTAATTAGAAAAGATGCAAAATTAAATGATGTATATGTTCCATTTAATTTATTGGAAGTAATTGAGAATCCAAATTCTGCATTTAACTTTAAGTTGAATAAGTTCGATGTGGTAGATATTTTTTCAAAAAACGAGTTTAAAGAAACATTCAATGTTGTAATTAATGGTGCTGTAAAGGTTCCTGGAACATTTCCATATTATGAACGCATGACGTTGAAGGATTTATTATATTATTCTGGTGGTTTGAAAGTAGAAGCAGCAAACAGTAAAATAGAAATTTCAAGAATTGTTAATTTCAACGATGCAAGCGCTTTAAATGAACCAACAAGAGTTATTATCCAAACTGTATCAATTGGCAAAGAGCTTGCAATAGATGATGCAGCAAATACATTCCAACTTCAGCCTTATGATCAGGTTTTTGTTAGAAATACACCTGAGTTTGAATATCAAAAAAATATTACCGTTTTAGGTGAGGTCAAATATCCTGGAGTTTATACATTAACATCAAGAACCGAAACATTAGCAGATATTGTTGAGCGTGCAGGTGGTTTAACACAGTGGGCTTACGCAGAAGGCGCAACCATGAATCGTCAAGATGTTTCTTCTACATTAGTATTTTTGAAAAAAGCAATGGACAGCCCTGAGTCAAAATACAATTATGTAATGCGCGAGGGCGACATCGTAACAATTCCAAAAGCAGGTGACTTAGTTGCGCTTAAAGGTGAAATTAAATATCCTTTTATTGGGGATCCTGGAACAGTTGTAGTACCTTTTGAAAAGGGTCGCAGCGCTCGTCATTTTATTAGGAAGTATGGTAAAAACTTTGATGATGACGCACAACGCAGCGAAACTTATATAGTTGAACCTAACGGTTATGTACGCAGAACACATAATTTCCTTTTCATACATTTTTATCCAAGAGTAAAAATAAAAGGATGTCAAATTGTAGTGCCACAAAAACCTGAGGATAAGCCTGATGTTATTGCACCAGAGGCGCCAAAAGTTCCTTTTGATTGGAACACGTTTGCCACCACGCTTAGCGCAGGTATCTTAAGCTTTGCAACTATTTATGTTTTATTTTCCAGAGGGAATTAATAAGTTAAGTTAAACGGGAGCATTTAAAAAATTATGCAGTACGATCGTCCTTATAATGATGAAATAAATATTGGGGATCTCTTTACCAAGGTTGGAGAGTATCGTCGATATCTGTTAAAGAAATGGTGGGTTGTGCTCATCATTGCAATATTGCTTGCATTTTTATTGCGATTCTATTCCATTTGGAAAAAAGAACAATATATTTCGCATGCCGATTTCGCAGTAAAAGGAACTGAAGGTTCTTCAACCTCATCACTTGCATCACTGGCAAGTTCATTTGGTATTGGTATTACAACAGGTACCGAGTTTACCAACTCATTATTCTTAGGTATTTTGCAGTCACGCACTTTAATTAAAGAAGCGTTGATGGAAAAAAGAACAATGAGCGTGAAAAAAGGTATACCACCACGCGAAGATTATTTGGCAAATTTCTATATTGAAATGTACCCGAAATGGGCAAAGAAAAAGAAAATTAAAGATTTTAAATTGGTTAATGGCTCTTTAGATTCAATTACCACTTTTGAAGATAGTTGTTTGACAGTAATTTATGATGAATTAATATCCAATGACGTAACAACTGAATTCAGCGATGATTTTGGTATGAATCAAATGGAAGTTGCTTCATTGAGCCGCGACTTCTCCTATTACCTAGCTGATTATCTTGCATTTGCCGGTTCTGATTATTATATCAACGCACAGGTAACAAATGAGCAGAAAACAGTTAATTTGATGGAATCTAAAGCAGACTCTTTACGCGCATTATTGGAAGGTAAAGAAGAATTGCTAGCAAAAGTGCAAGATGGTTCCAGTTATCAAGTTAAATTTGCAGGATATGTTTCTCAGAATAAATTATTGCGGGAAATTACCTTAATAACAACAGAGTATTCAACCACATTTGCACAATTACAACTCGCAAGATTCGACCTTCAAAATAAGACACCATTGGTGGATATAATTGATCAACCTAAATTTTCAACTATTAAAGAAAAGGAACAAACAACCTTGTTCATGATTATCGGTTTGATTATAGGTGTTATTTTCTCATCTATCGGGTTAAGTATTGGCAAATACGTCCGCGATAGCATTGAGGAAGCTAAACAAAAGCAATTGGTTATCGAAAAATATAATAAAGAAAAAGCCAGCCAATCACTAATAGATACAGATAGCAATAAAATTTAATCTTATTGCATTAAAGATTTCAACCCTATAAGATGATTTTTAATTCGTTACATTTTTTAATCTTTTTACCGGTTGTAATCTTCCTTTATTATGCTATTCCTTACAAATGGCGTTGGCTTCTGCTGCTATTTGCGAGCTATTATTTTTATATGTGCTGGAAGGCGGAATATGCCTTTTTAATTGTTTTTTCCACTACTATAGATTATTATACCGCGAACAAGATGTCGCGGCTTAAAGATAAAAAAGCTAGATTACCTTATTTAATGATTAGTTTGGTATCTAATCTGGGTTTATTATTCTCCTTTAAATATTTCAACTTCTTTAATGATTCTGCACGCGCTGTGTTTGACTCATTTGATATCTTTTATAACGTGCCTGAATTTAGTCTCTTTTTACCTGTGGGTATTTCTTTCTATACATTCCAGGCATTGAGTTATAGTATAGATGTTTATAGAGGTGATTTTAAAGCAGAGAAAAACTTCGGATATTTTGCCTTATTTATTTCATATTGGCCGCAATTAGTAGCTGGTCCCATTGAACGACCAGCTGATTTACAGCCTCAACTTAAACAGAATTTTGATTTTAATTACGATCGGGTTAAACAGGGACTAATAAGAATTTTATATGGTTTCTTTAAAAAGGTGGTTATTGCTGATAGACTGGGTCTATTTGTTCAGGAAGTATATGGACAAAATGACGGACATGGCGGTTGGATTGACCCATCATTTGCACATGGAGGATTTGCAATTATTTTAGCCACTTGGCTATTTGCTATTCAGGTTTATTGCGATTTTGGAGGATATTGTGATATTGCAATTGGAAGTGCCAAAATTATGGGGCATAATTTAACCGATAACTTTAAAACCCCTTATTTCTCAAAATCTATTCGAGAGTTCTGGGAGCGATGGCATATTACTTTAACGGTCTGGGTGCGCGATTACCTTTATATACCATTAGGTGGCAGCCGTGTTTCCTTCGGAAGAATGTTATTTAATAACTGGTTTACATTAACCATTATGGGTTTTTGGCATGGTGCTAATTGGACTTATATCATGTTTGGATTCATTCACGGATTTTTTATTGTAATGAGCCGAGTTTGGGATCGGTATTTGCCTAATCTGACACTCAATAAAATGCTGCCCAATATGAAAGCATTTGTAGGGGTAATTCTGATGTTTTGGATATTTAACCTAACGTGTATTCCCGATATTTTCTTTAGATCAAATTCAATTGGAGATGCATGGAATATTATTCAAAGTATTTTCTCAGCAGACACAACATCTCACTTAATTCATAATAGTGCAGCTAAAGGCGCTGTGCCAAGTGTTATAGAATTTTGGGTGAGCATTGCATGTATTGCAATCTTGTTTTTTACCGACTATAAATTATACACCAATAAAAGTGTTGGCATAGATAAGTTTGTTGCATCTAAACCTTTTTATGCAAGATGGAGCTTTTATGTTGTATTTTTAATTCTTGTAACCCTATTTGCTTACACCTCTAAATCAGTATTCATATACTTTGCATTTTAACTATGAAGAAGCTGTTTATAAGAATGGGCATTTTAATATTAATTGTTTACGCAATCAGTCAGGTTGTGTTAATAAGTATGCCTTTCTCTTGGGGTAATACTAGGTTAAATACAAAGTTTGATGCTTACAAGGAAACCCCTGAGCAATATAATACGCTATTAATTGGCGCAAGTACAACTTATCGTCATATTAATCCGCAGGCATTCGATTCGATTGTAAATGCATTACATCCTGAATTAAATATAAAGTCGTTTAATTTCGGTATACCGGCAAACAGAACACCACAATCGATGCACATGCTCGATAATTTGCTCGATTTTGATAATGGTAATATTAAATATGTTGTAATTGATATGTCGGAACTTACTAAGATGGGTGCCGATAATTTACACAAGAAAGAAATGTTGTATTGGTACAACTGGGGTAATATTGGCGATGTAATGAAAGCATCCTATGAATCAGAAAAAGGAATAAATAAATTTGGAGTGCCAATTCTACATGCATTTTCGTTTGCGGAAAAAAGTTTATTGTTCGGCAACGGACCAAGTGTTTTTATGCAGCATGCAGGATTAAATACCGAACCATTATCAGTTGGTCCCGATAAAAATGGTTTTTATTCATTGGACCAAGAAATGCATGACGACCCTGAAGGCGATTTAGCAACAAGGTTTAGTGACCTACGCACGCAAGATACTATCGACTATCGTACCATGCGCTGTAAGCTTTTAGTTGAGAAATATAAAGATGCTTCCAAGAATTCAAATAAAACAATGGAAGCCAATTTAATAGCAATAATTAAACAATGCGAAGCAAATAATATCAGTGTTGTAATTATGCTTTCGCAACGATTAGGTGAACGATATGAATATTTAATACCGCTATTTAATCAACTGCCAGAAGAAAATAGAATTGGATTTCAAGATCCTGATGCTTATCCATTATTAAATCTTAGAGAAAACTTATTTGACCTAGCCCACCTAAACGAAAATGGTGCTGAAATATTTACTGGCATATTTGCTAGTGAATGGTTGAACCGTTTAGAAATGCAAGATGTAATAAAGCCACTTCCTGCTCCAAAAGTTGAAGGTGATACACTTAATCTTAACCCAACCGCTGATGGAGGTGCCCAATGATCTCCAAAATTTTCAAAAAAATTAAACGCAAATTTAGAGATGAAGATTTCTCTGAAATCTTTAAAAAAGGATTTTCAGGCACAATTATTAGTTTGATTGGCCGTTTTTCAGGCTATTTGCTAATAATGGTAATAACTTGGTTGTATGGTCAAGAGGCAATGGGCGTTTATACCGTTGGGTTAAGTATTCTGAGTATAGTTGGTATTTTTGGTCGCTTTGGTGTTGACATAGCAATGTCACGCTTCGTTGCACAGTATGGCGCTGCAAACAGATGGGACTTAATTATTCATACGTATAAAAACGCATTAAAAATAGTTGTTCCGCTAGGATTACTACTTTCTGCTGGAACTTATTTTCTGTTGCCTTATTTAACAGATCAATTCTTTGATAAAACCGAACCTGAGTATGAACGATACACCATGTTCATGCAAATATTTGCAGTGTCAATTCTGTTTTATGTTTTAGGGGGATTAAGTGAAGAATGTATTAAAGGGCTTAAAAAAACTAAGCAATATAATTGGATTTCACATGTTATTAATCAATTAGTAGCCATTTTGTTACTATTGCTTTTCGGGCTTTTTTCAAAAGATCAATTGTGGGTTAATTTATCTTATTGCCTGGGCGTATTTGTTGCTTTTTTGGTTGCTCAAGTTTTGTGGCTGCATTATTTAAAAAACCCTGATAAAGCAAGTACTGAATTACTCAGTAAAAAAGTTAAAAAAGGTAAGCAATCCGCTGAAAGTGCAAATATCATTGCTAAAATAACAGAGTCGCATCAGCCAATCTCAACAGGTGAATTGTTAAAAGTTTCAGCTCCTATGCTATCAGCAAAATATTTAACCATGATTTACACATGGGTTGATATTTTAATCTTGGCAAAATATGCTGCAGAAACCCAAGTTGCTATTTATAGAGTTGCAACTAGATTAACATCGCTTGCTACCATTCCGCTAATTTCGATAAATGCGATTGCAGGACCTAAGTTCGCAGAAGCGCATGGTATTAATGACCAAAAAAAATTAAACAACAGTGTTAAACAAGCAACCAGATTAATTTTCTGGTCATGTATGCCAATATTGATATTGTTTTTGGTGTTTCCTAAATTTTGCTTGTGGACATTTGGTAAAGATTTTACAGGAACGGAAGCGGTGTTAGTTTTTGTTATTGTTACTTTGGGCCAAGCAGCTAATATTTTAACAGGCCCAGTTACCGTGTTATTAAATATGACAGGTAGACAAAAAGTGACCATGTATTATGCCTTAGCTACAGTTATAATTGACATATCACTGAATTTAATTTTGATTCCTAAATATGGAATAATTGGAGCTGCCATTGCAACTTCAATTTCACGAACTATATTAAATCTTGGATGTGCCGTTCAAATTTATTTTATGATGGGCATAAGCACTATTTATAATCCGTTTACAGATATTAAAACAATGCTCACCAAAAGGGTTAAACAGCCGAAGAAATCACAAGATGATGCTGTTGAATCCGATGAAAATAAAAATGAATAATATGAACAGGTGGCCAAATTTTTTAATAGTAGGCACGGCTAGAGCCGGAACAACTTCACTGCACGAGTTTTTGGGTGGACACCCTGATATATATATGCCGCTGCAAAAAGAACCATGCTTTTTTACTTTTTATAACGAGCAAACGCAATTTAAAGATTCTAAAAATAGATATACAAGTACAATTCCGAGTTATTCAGAATTGTTTGATGGACACGATGAAAAGGTATTGGGTGAATCATCAACCCCTTATTTATATTTCTTTGATAAATCGATAGCAAATATTAAACAATTAGTACCTGATTACCGGAATGTGAAAATCCTGATTGTATTGCGCGACCCATCTGAACGTGCTTACTCTCAATATATGCATAATAGAAGAGACCTGAGAGAACCACTTACTTTTGAAGCTGCAATAGATGCAGAACAAAGCAGAATGGCAAACAATTGGCATTTCGATTTCTTTTATGTAGATAAAGGGTATTACTTTAACCAAGTAAAAGCCTTTATGGATAATTTTGATAATGTTAAGGTAGTATTTTATGACACATTAGAAAAAAATTCGGATAAATTGCTAGATGACATTTATGCGTTTCTTGGCGTTGCAAAAACACAAGAAAAAGAAATGGTAAAGCGCAATCAAAGCGGTGAAATGAAAGTGAAATGGTTTAAACAAATTATCACTACGCGAAAAAATCCAATTTTGAATGGTGTTAGAAAAATGATGGGACGTGATACTAAGAAGAAATTAAGGAATTGGGTTAAGGATAAATTATTGAGATATAATTTGAAGAAAACAGCAATGAATCCTTCAACACGTAAAAAGTTAGTAGAATTATATAAATCAGATATTATAAAATTGCAATCGCTAGTAGACAAAGACCTTAGTGATTGGATGCGCATTTAATATGGAAACAATAAAACCTAATTTTATTTGTATTGGTGCTCAAAAAGCAGGAACAACTACGTTGGCAGATATATTAAGTCAACATAGTGATATTTGTATCCCACCTTTAAAGGAAACTAAATTTTTTCTGTTTGATGAGGATTATAAAAAAGGTGAAGATTATTATGCCAGTTTTTTTACCAATTATAAGGGCCAAAAAGCTATTGGCGAATTTGATCCCGATTATTTATTGTTTCCGCATACCGCTGAAAGAATCCGGGAAACACTTGGTGCTGATGTAAAAATTATTGTCGTGTTGCGCAATCCTGCCGACAGGGCATATTCACATTATCTAATGACGAAGAAAAAGGGTTTGGAACCTCACGCATTTGAAGAGGCGTTGGCAGAAGAGCAGCATAGAAAGGAAGATATTAAAACCCGAAAAATTTACGCTTACACTGAGCGCGGATTTTATGGAACCCAATTAAAGGTCTTCTTAAACATATTTCCGGCTAAAAATTTCTTGTTCTTGGTTTTTGAGGAAGATTTTTTGAAAAATAAAGCCCAGACACTAAAAATCGTAGAATCGTTTTTAGGTGTTGGAAATGAATCACTCCCAATTGACTTGCACAGTAATGAAGCTGGCGAGGCTAAAAATGAAGCATTGAGAGATTTGGTAAGAAAGCCTAACTTTGTAAAAAGCATTTTGAAGACTATAATGCCGTCAAAAGCATTCAGGAAAAACATCAGAAAATTTTTCATTAGTAAAAATCAACAAAAAGTAACCGTGCCTAAGTTAACAGAAGCACAGCGGAAAGAATTGATTGGCAAGTATTTTATTGATGATATTCATTTAACAGAAACGCTGATAAACAGAAACCTTTCGGTTTGGTATAAATAAGTATGGGAATTTTAGCACAGGAAAAAGGTATATTTAAGGAGCCAATGTCGGTTTTCGGGAAAACCATCATTTTGGTTATCTTTATTTTGTTTACTACCCGCATCCTTACAAGGACTCCATTAGTAGATTATTATACGCCTTTCGAAATATTGTGGTATACATTCATTATCACTTTTACATTTTTATACGCTATGTATCTTTTCTTAGTCCGCAAAACGGTTGACGAGATACATTATTATTATATCCTTATTATTTTAATGCCTGTTTGGGCAGGTTTTTTCGCAGTGTTAAGTGAAGGTCAACCATTTATGCAAGGCTTATCCTCGCAACGACATTGGTATGGCATCAGCGGTATTTTTGTAATTATTTATTTATTGCAGACACGATTTTTTACAATAGGCGATCTATTCAGAGCTTTGAAATGGCTAGGTTGGGGTACAATGTTGTATTTTATTTTGTGTTACATTTTCCTTGACCCAAAGCAGTACCTCGATTATTCATTTGTTGGGTTTAGCGATATTAAAGGTGGTTATCGCTTTAAATTTGGAATCGACTTTATTGCATTTCTTTCTGTTTACTATACGGTGAAATATATTAAACAACGCGATATCACTAGTTTGTTTTTATCGGGGATTAATCTTTCCTATTTATTCTTTCTCCATCAGGGAAGGTCAGTAATGCTATCGGTAGTTGCAACATTGGCCATTTTTTATATGTTCGAAGTAAACTGGCAACGAGCAATTAGAGTATTTATGACCATTGGCGTTGTGTTCATGTTTGTAATGGGCATTATGTTTGCCATTATCCCCGATAGGGTTAACGATTATATTATTCAGTATACCAGTTTAGCAACTGTGGTATTCACAGGAAATGCATCTGGTGAAAGCTCCGTTGATGCGCGATTGGAGGAAATTGGTATCTTGCTATTATATCTTCAAGACTATGCAATCGGATGGTGGGTCGGTGTCGGGAAATTAGGCGCCGAAAGCCAAACTTCAACAGGAACGCATGATATTACTACAGTACCTCCCGGCGATATTGGTATTCTTGGTTCAATAATGACCTATGGAATTATAGGTTCGATACTTATTTACCTGCAATTCCTGATTGCATTTAGAAGTGGAAAATTTATCCGTAGATATAAAAATGAACCATTTATGATTGCATCAAAATATTTCTTAATATTTTGTTTTCTATCTTCGCTTGCAAAAGGTTATTTGTTTATGCAACCAGGTTCCACAGCAATTTTTATTATGATAATTTATGCATATAAACTTTTAGAAGTGCAAATGGATAAACAAGGATTGTCTGAATCATTAACACTCAAAAATTCTTTTTAAATAATAAACCATTGTATGCAATTAATAAATGCAGATAAACGAATTCTAGTTATTGGATCATTAAATGCAAACCCCGCAGATAGAGCTATTAGCCGCGATAACATCCGAAGTTTGCAAATAATTGATGATAACGAACATATTCAGCCTGTTACGTTCTTTAATTCATGGGGAGAACTTGGTATGAGCAGCTTGTGCTGGCATGAATCAGATCCTTATACATTATTTGTAGCGTCTAGTAACGAAATATTCAAATTTTTACTAAAGGAGCAAACGTATACAAAATTAGATATCCCAAATTTGACTGATATTCATGAAATATCTATGATTGGCAGCAAGGTTTGGATTTCAAATACCAAGCACGATGAAATTGTGAGTTATGATATGCATTTAAATAAAATTGGCGAAAGAATTAACCTCACCGATTTCAAATCAAATACGCCAGAAGATGGCGAAAGTGATGATGATGTAGAAGTGGTGGATAAATTTCACTGTAATTTAATTTTTGAAGGATACGAAGGTGATTTGTATATTTTGGTTCACCATACTTCAGGACGCCAATTAATGAAGCGTATTGCTCAGAAATTTATTAAGAGTCAAGGCAATGGCGGTGTGGTGAATATCATAAAAAGAAAACGTCATCCACTTAATTTTAAAGCACCACATAGTGTTCGCAAAATAAATAATCAGTATTGGGTTTTTGATAGCGGCCACTTCGAATTAAAAATATTTGATAAGCATTGGAATTACCTACGCACCATGAATACTAAAGGTTTTGGTCGCGGTGGCGATTTAGATACTACAAGCAATATTTATTACGCTGGTGTTAGTGAAACTAGGAAACGCTATTTAGGCCTATTCCCGGGCGGCGAGTCTGTGCCGAACATGGTGCAAGTTTTCGCAGTAAACGAATACAAATTACTAGGGTCTATTAAAATACCTAATATTGAGCAGATTAATAACGTTTATTGCCTGCAAAAGGACGTGGCTGATTTATTATTGAATTTTAAAGCTTAATGAGTTCGTCGAATTCCATATTACCAAATTTTATTGTTGTTGGTGCCAATAAAGGCGGCACCACATCTATTTATCATTACCTGAAGCAGCATCCTGAAGTTTATTTATCGCCCGTAAAAGAACCGCATTTTTTTTCATCTGATATTGACGTCAATTTATTTAAGCGCGAGTTTGCACAAAATAAATTGCAAGACATTGAAAAATATGTAAATGGGGATATGCAGCAGGAATTCCATGCTGCATTTATTAGAGATGAAACACAGTATCGAAAATTATTTAAGCTAGTAAAAAATGAAAAGGCAATTGGCGAATTAAGTACATCTTATTTATATTCGAAAACGGCCGCTTCTGAAATTATAAAATTAATACCTAAGTGTAAAATAATAATTTGCTTGCGTAATCCAATTGAGCGAGCGTTTTCACATTATCGTATGAATTTGTGGACTGGCAATAGCAATGAATTCGATTTTTTAAAGGCATTGGAGGACGATTTCGACCATGATCCTAAGGTTTGGGGAAATGCTCATCTATATACCGAAATTGGTATGTATTATGAACAGGTGAAGCGGTATCTGGATTTATTCGGTAAAGAACATGTAAAAATTATTTTTACTGAAGATATGAAGCGCGATGCTGCTGGTGTAATCAGAGAGTTATATGAATTTATTGGCGTAACCAGTGATTTCACACCCGATACTTCAACCCAATACAATGAAGTGTTTACACCTAAATATAAAAATCTCACTTGGGTTTTAAATAAATCAGGGATAAGACCATTAATGAAGAAATTTTCGCCTTCATTCATTAAGAAAATGGTTGTAAAAATGTTTTATAAAGGTAAAAGCGACAAAGGTGAAATAGCCACAGCAACTAAAGCTTTTTTAGTGCGTAAACTTGAGCAGGATGTTAAGCAGTTAGGCTTGTTGTTAAATAAAGATTTATCCAACTGGTTAAAATAATATTTCATGAAGCCCAAGGTATGTATCGTTTTAGTAAATTATAAAACATGGCAAGATACTGTCGAGTGCATGGAAAGCATTCTGCGGAGTGATTACAAAAATTATCAAATTGTAGTTGTTGAAAATGGAGGTGGTGATGATAGTTGGGAGCAAATGCTCAAATGGACACGCGGAGAAAAAATAGCAGATTTTGATCCTGCAAATAAATTGTTGAAATTAAGTCATCCTCCTGCTCACAAACCATTGCTCTATTTCAGGGCTGAAAATGGTGAATCAGATACGCTTCGTTTAGGGCCGTTGGATGGTATTATGCCAATACTTTACATCAACAGTAAAATAAATTTAGGTTTTGCTGGTGGTAATAATATTGGAATTAGGTATGCCATGAATAGTAACTTTGATTATGTTTGGCTGCTTAATAACGATACTGTAATTGAACCCAATGCCATAACCGAACTGGTGAATTTTTGCGAATTTAAAATTGAGCAAAAAGAAAAGATAGGTATTGTTGGAAGTAAATTAATGGTTTACCATCAACCTGAAAAAATGCAAGGTGTTGGCGCAATATTTAATAAGTATTCAGGTAAATCGAAAATAATTGGGGCACAGGAAACAGATAACCAGCAATATGACCAAGCAACTATTAAATGTAATTATGTAATAGGAGCATCCATGTTTGTGTCAAAGCCATTTTTAGAGAACGTTGGATTAATGAGTGAAGAATATTTTTTATACAACGAAGAAAATGACTGGAGTGCTCGCGGTAAATTAAAAGGTTGGGATGTGGGTGTTGCTATAAAAAGTAAGGTTTATCATAAACAAGGAGCATCAACAGGAAATAGCCCTAAAAAGAGCATGTTGCAAATTAAAGCATTAAATTATAAGTACAGAGGAAAAATTAAATTATACAAGAAATATTATCGTGCACAATTGCCATTTTTATATGTTCATTTACTAACCCGAAGTATTAAATACATCGTGAAGGGTAATATGAGTGAGGCAAAAGTAATTTATGGGGCGATATTTAATACAAAATTTTAATCATGATTATCAGTCACAAACACAAGTATGTTTTTGTTGAGTTGCCACAAACAGCTAGCAGCGCAATCGCAAAAGAATTGAAAGCCAGTTACGATGGGCATGAAATTTTATTTAAACACGCGCTCTACAGCACCGACTTTTTAAAACAAGCGAGTGCTGAAGAAAAAACGTTTACAGTAATTAGCGGACTGCGCAACCCGATGGATATTTGTGTAAGCAATTATTTTAAGTTTAAAACTGACCACGAAAACCGATATTCAAAGCCCCGCTTAATGCAACATGGTTTTTTGCGCAAGTATTTCATGCGCTGGTGGAATGTGCGTCAATACAAATCGATTGTTGGTAAAGGTGAAACATTTGAAGCTTTTTTTACAAGAGCCTACAGTGTGCCTTATGCAAGCTGGAGTATTATTGAACATAAACGAATGGATTTTATTATTCGTTTCGAAAATCTTAACGATGATTTTGCTCAAGCATTGCGCGTAATAGGTGTAGACAAGGTTCGTGATATTCCAGTTGCTAATAAAACTGCCGAAAAAACAAAAACGTTTTGGGAATATTACGAAACGGAAGAGGCAAAACGCCGTGCTAAATATATTTTTGGGCCTTATTTAAAAAGATGGAACTACGATTTTCCTGAAGGGTGGAATAATATTAAAGTGCCTTGGTATGCCTTTGTGATGTATAATATTCTAAATGTGGCACGCATCATTTTCTGGAAATTATTGCGTTAATGCTATGAATAAAATGCCTACATTTTTAATTGTTGGTGCGGTAAAAGCCGGTACAACTTCATTGCATGAATACTTGCAAATGCATCCTGAAATTTTTATGTCGCCAGTAAAGGAAGCTAATTATTTTAGTGATGCTGATATGCTTTTCGAGCATTTTAATGTTGACTACCGACAAGATATAAATATTAATTTGGATAAATATTTAGATGGCCCGATGGAAAAGAAGGTGCACATCGCGCATGTTAGAACAAGTGAGCAATACCATAAACTTTTCAGGGATGCACACCATGCAAAGGCAATAGGAGAGGTGAGCAATTCTTATTTGTATTTGCCATCAACCCCTTCTAGAATAAAATCCGAATTACCTGATGTTAAAATTGTGATGATATTGCGCAATCCAGTTGAACGTTTGTATTCGCAGTATCTTATGAATTTGAAGCTCGGAAAAATTGTTGAACGCGATTTGTTAAAGGAAATTGAGGAAGATAAAAAGAAGCAAATTAAAGGTTGGGGTGTTAGTCACTTGTACCTTGAGGTTGGTAATTATTACGAACAAGTAAAACGTTATTACGATAATTTTCCCGCTGAAAATATAAAAGTAATTTTGTTCGATGATTTTAAGAAAGATGCTACGGGCGTGATGAAAGATTTGTTTGCTTTTTTACGGGTAGATGCCAATTTTGAAATTGATATGACCCAACGATATAATGAAGCTGGTATGCCAAGATTTGGCAAGTTGAATTATTGGTTAACTCAAATCGGTGTTTATGGATTGGTAAAACGTATTTTTTCGCCAGTGTTTAAAGAAAAAGTAAAAAGCTTAATCTATACAAAAGATAATATCCCTAAAATTAAGGATGCTGAAAAGTCGCACTTGCAAGATTATTACCGCAATGATATTGAACAGCTATCGCGGTTAATTAACAAAGACTTGTCGAATTGGTTAACTTAAATTTTCTTTTTTATCAGATTGCATATCTGTTTGCAACATCCTCTGCAACTTAGCACCATCTAAAGGATATTCAAATAGATATTTAGATGTTCCAAAACTTAATGCAGCAACAATCATTAAAGGAACAATTAAATCGTACCCACCAGTAATTTCAGCAATTAAAAAAATAGCAGTTAGTGGTGCATGGAAAATACCACTTAATACACCTGCCATTGCAACAATAGTAAAATTACTAATTGGTAAATGAAACCATCCTGTGATATTAAATAAAGAGGCGAAGGCATATCCTAAGTAAGCTCCAGTAAACAATGAAGGTGCAAAATTGCCGCCATTTCCCCCACTACCAATTGTAATTCCGGTAGCAACAACTTTTAGCAACATGATAACTAAAGTCATTAATATTAATACCCAAGGGTCATTTAAATTGCTATCTAAAATGGATCCATTTAATGAGGTTGCTAAATCTAGTTCGGATAAATTTTTAATTGCAATATATCCTTCACCAAACAACGGTGGAAATGCCAAAATTAATAAGCCTAACATCAATCCACCAATTATTGATTTTTGTAAATAATATTTTTGCTTTACACGTTTAAGCCAACTTTCTATTATTGTAAATAATTTAATGTAATAAACTGACACTACACCAGAAATTAAACCAAGCAAAACATAAAAAGGAACATTTCTATAATTAAATGGTTCTAATAAATTAAAACTAAGTAATACCTGTTCATTTAAAATGATATCTGATAATATGGCGCCACTGGCTGCGGCTATTAATATAGGAATAAATGCAGCAACAGATATTTCTGCAATTAGCACTTCCACAGCAAATAGAACACCTGCAATGGGTGCATTAAAAGTGGCTGCAATTCCGGCTGCAACTCCACAAGCTACCATTATTGTTCTTTCTTCAGGTGTTACTTTATAAGTTTTGCCATAATTAGAGCCAATTGCGGCACCAGTTGTAACAATTGGCGTTTCTAATCCCGTAGACCCACCAGTACCAACTGTAATTGCACTTGTAAAAATGTGCGAATACATTAAGTGTTTGGGTAACTTACTTTCCTTTTTTTTAATAGCATATTGAATTGCCGCATTGCCACCTCCTAAATTGCCTTTATACCTAAAGTGCACAATAGTTGCAGTTGCAATAAGTCCAATTAAAGGGAATAATGCATAAATGTAATTCGATATATAACCGCGGTTTACTTCTGTAAATAAAAATGCGTTGATGTAAAATACCATGGTCTTGAGTAGAATTGCCGCAAGTGCTGAAGTTACACCTATAAGCACCCCAGAAATTATAACAAATTGTTTGTCGTTGAGGTGTCGTTGAAAAAAAGTAATTAAGCCCTCATGCAATTTTAGCAATTTAAGCGCCCTAGCTGAAACATCTTTTGGTTGAATTTGCATATTCTGAGTGCTAAAAGTAAGGATTAGTATTTGAAAACTCGTTAAATTGTGTATCTTTGCACCCCAATCTCAAACCTCCCGTTAATCGGGATTGATTCTGAGACATTTTTTAACTAAAAAAACATGTTTTAACATGGCTACTAAAATCAGATTACAACGTCACGGTAGAAGAAAATCGCCTTTCTATCACATTGTTGTGGCAAATGTTACCTCTCCTAGAGATGGTAAATTTATCGAGCGATTAGGAACTTATAATCCAACTACTGTTCCTGCACAAATCACTATTAACGTAAATAAGGCTGTAGAATGGCTCCAGAAAGGTGCTCAACCTACAACTACTGCTTCTGCAATTTTGCGTTACAAAGGTGTTTTGTACAAAAAACACTTACTACGTGGTGTTAGCAAAGGTTCATTTACATTAGATGTTGCAGAACAAAAATTTACTGAATGGCAAGTATCTCACGAAGGTGCAGTTATGGACCACGTGAAGAAAGTTGAAGCAAGTGCTGCATCTATAAAGGCTGCTGATGTTGCAAGAATAACTAACAAACGTCTTGAAGAAGCATCTAAAAAAGCTGCTGCTGAAAAAGAAGCACAAGCTGCTGCTAATCAAGCTGCTGAAGAAGCTGCTGCCGTTGTTGAAACGCCAGAAGTTGAAGCTGCTGTTGAAATTGCAACTGATGAAGCGCCAGACGTTGAAGCTGCTGCCGTTGTTGAAACGCCGGAAGTTGAAGCTGCTGAAGAAGCTGCTGCCGTTGTTGAAACACCTGAAACAACAACTGAAGAAACTACAAAAGAATAATCACAAGTGGAAAGCGAACTGGTTTCAATCGGTTACGTAATTAAAACCCACGGTGTTCGCGGACAGCTGAGAATCGCCTTCGCAGAAAATATTAAAGAGCTTTCCGAAACGGAAGCTCTTTATTTTTTGGTTAAAGGGAGCCAAGTTCCTTTCTTTATTAAGGAAATTACCTATTTTAAAAATGGTGATGCATTAGTATTGTTGGAGGATGTTAATAATATGGAGGATGCAGGCCGGTTTACCAAAAAAGAGCTGTATGGTCCTGAAGGGTATATTGCGGAGGAAGCTTATGAAGATGAGGATCCATGGGTTGGTTTTGTGATTACCGACGAAAAGCTAGGGTTGTTGGGCACTGTTACCGGTTCAATTGATATGGGAGAGTACTTTTTGTTAGAACTACTTTTTAATGAAAAGCCAATTATAATTCCTTTGCATGATGTTATGATTATTAACCTCGATGAAGAAAATAAACAGATTATCACCCATTTACCTGAAGGCTTGATAAATATTTAATTTTAGCCTTAAAATACTGTTGCCATGCGCATAGATATCATTACCGTTTTACCGGAATTACTCGTTTCGCCATTTGAGCATAGTATCCTAAAACGCGCTCGCGAAAAGGGGTTGCTCGAAATAAATGTGGTAAACCTGCGCAATTATTCAACATTTAATCACAAACAGGTCGACGACTATCAATTTGGCGGTGGTGCAGGAATGGTAATGATGATTGAGCCAATTTTTAATTGTATTTCAGCATTAAAAAAAGATAGAACAGTTGATGAGGTAATTTACCTTACTCCCGATGGTGAAACTTTTAAACAAAAAACAGCTAACCAACTTTCTATGAAGAAGGATATTATTATCCTTTGTGGTCACTATAAAGGGGTGGATGAACGCGTTCGTGAACACCTGATTACTAGAGAAATTTCTATTGGCGATTATGTGCTAAGCGGCGGCGAACTTGCTGCAGCTGTTTTGGTGGATGCCTTGGGACGCTTGCTTCCTGGCGTGCTTAACGACGAAACTTCTGCACTTTTCGATAGCTTTCAAGACGACTTGCTAGCACCTCCAGTTTATACCCGACCAGCTGCGTTTAATGGATGGCAAGTACCCGAAATATTGCTTAGCGGTCATGCTGCCAAAATAGAAGAATGGCGACACGATCAGGCAATTACTAAAACAAAGAATCGACGTCCCGATTTGTTGCATGAAATCTGAGAGAAAATATTTGAAATACCACGAAATCGTCTTATCTTTGCAGTCCACTTTTAAAAAGTAAGGTTATGGACTTTATAAAAACGCTTGAATTAGACCTAATTGCCGGAAAAGAAATTCCTCAATTTAAGGCCGGTGATACCATCACTGTTAATTATAAAATTATTGAGGGAGATAAATCAAGGATACAGGCATTTAAGGGCGATGTGTTACAGCGTAAAGGTCAAGGAAGAACTCAGACTTTCACTGTTCGTAAAATATCCAATGGTGTTGGTGTTGAAAGGATTTTTCCATTGTTTTCACCAAACATCGATAGTATTGAAGTAAATAAAGTCGGTAAGGTTAGAAGAGCTAAAATTTTCTATCTACGCGGATTAAAAGGTAAATCAGCAAGAATTAAAGAAGCTAAATCTGCTGTTGCCAAATAAGAAGAGTTGTCGTGATTATATGTATATCAGAAGTCCCGGTTCGCAAGAATCGGGATTTTTATTTATATGCAACTACGTAATTCAAATGCTGTCAGCTTGCTTGTCAGTAAAGCTCGGTTAAACTTTTCACGCCAATTACGCGACTGCTAATAAATCCTTCAGCATATTTAAATTGAGCACTTCTTCCCATCTCGCGTGAGCGACTTTCAATTGAGTCGAAAAAGTTTTTAGATGCAATATACGTGGCTGGTTCACTGCTGTTTGGGTCAAAAAATTGAGAACTATGCGCTTTAATGCTTTCCATACGTTGTTCCCAATAAGGTGTAATATCAACAACTAAATCGGGCGTTAGCCAACGGTCCTGAATATATTTAAATACAATTATTGGTCGCCAAGCTTTTTGTGCAACTCCATCAACCATTGTTTCAATTTTAATTAAACCGGATAAAAACGCAGCTTCTTCAACTAGTTTTGAAGCTTTTCCGTGGTCAGGATGCCTGTCTTCTGGCGCATTGCATAAAATGATATCAGGTTGGTATTTTCTAATTATAGTTACAACTTGTAAAATAGTAGTAGTATTTACTTCAAGGAAGCCGTCGGCCATGCCTAAATTTTCACGAATACTGCAACCCAAAATTGTGCTTGCGGCCTGAGCCTCAGCAGCGCGAATAGCAGCTGTGCCACGCGAGCCCATTTCACCAGCAGTTAAATCAACAATGCCTGCTGTTTTACCATTTTTAATGTAGCTAATTATAGTTCCGCTGCAACTTAATTCTACATCATCAGGATGTGCTCCAAAGGCTAAAATGTTGAGTTTCATTCCTCAAAGTTAATAATCTCCTGCATGTTCTGAAATTTGGCCTATACTGCAACAGGCTGAGCTAATGCTTTTTCAATTGCCTTTACAATTTTACTATTGTCGGGCTTTCGATAGGTCCAGAAGTAATCAATCGCTTTGCCATCTCTGCCGATTAAATATTTATAGAAATTCCAACGAGGCTTAGATGAAAATCTGCCGTTTAATTTTTCATCAGCAAAATAATTAAAAACGGGATGTGCGTCAGTACCTTTAAGTTTAGTTTTTTGCAGCATCGGGAAACTAACACCAAAATTAATGCTGCAGTATTCCGAAATGTTTTCACCTTCCAGTGGTTCCTGCGCGAATTGATCGCTCGGAAATCCAAGAATGAGCAGCCCTTTATCTTTATATTTTTTATATAGTAATTCCAACGTTTCTAATTGCGGTGTATGTCCGCATTTAGTAGCGGTGTTCACCATCAAAATTACTTTGCCTTCTAAATCCGCTTGTGTTAATTCTTTTCCGTTAGTTAAAGAATAGTTGAATTGATAAATAGTATTGTCCAATTGAATTGTATTATATCTTTATAAACAGATATACTTCCTAAAAGTTTACTAAAGTATTTTAATAATACAATGCAAACAACCAGCTAATAAATTAGCCTAAATTTTTTTCTGAAAGATAACGCTCTGCATCCAAGGCTGCCATGCAACCACTTCCTGCTGCTGTAACTGCTTGTCGGTAGTGTTTATCCTGCACATCACCTGAAGCATAAACGCCTTCAATATTGGTTTTAGATGAACCACTTTTGGTAACAATATATCCTTGCTCATCAGTATCAATAATGCCTTCAAATATTTTTGTGTTGGGTTGATGTCCAATAGCAACAAAAAATCCAGTTATAGGTATTTCCGAAATAGTACCAGTAATTAGGCTTTTAATTTTTACCCCAGTTACAACCGTATCACCTAATATCTCTAAAGTTTCTGTGTTCCAATTTACGTGAATATTTGGGGTATTTAATACACGGTCTTGCATAATTTTACTAGCCCTAAAATGGTCTTTTCTAACTAGCATGTGCACGTTGGTGCAAAGCTTCGCCAAATACAGTGCTTCTTCACAGGCTGTATCACCACCGCCAACTAAGGCAACATCTTGATTGCGAAAAAAGAAGCCATCACAAACAGCGCAAGCACTAACGCCGTTGCCATTTAATTTTTTTTCAGAATCTAGTCCTAACCATTTAGCAGTGGCACCTGTTGCAATAATAACGGAATAGGCTTCAATAGCAGTTTCATCATCAAAATGCACTGTTTTAACTTCTCCGTTAAATTCTACACGGGTAGCTATTCCAAATCTGATATCTGTACCAAACCGTTCGGCTTGTTTTTTAAAATCTTCCATCATTTCAGGACCCATAATGCCGTTCGGATAACCAGGAAAATTTTCAACATCTGTTGTTTGCATGAGTTGTCCGCCAGGTTCAATTCCAGTATACATTACTGGTTTCAAATTGGCACGTGAGGCATAAATTGCTGCAGTGTAACCCGCAGGTCCTGAGCCTATTATAAGGCATTTTACTCTTTCCATCATATTTGTAATAAGAATTTTAAAGTGCAAAGTTATACATACTACTGTGATATTACAGGCTGTATTTATATATTATTAAGCAAAAGGTATTGGTGCATAAATGAGTTCCCAAAAACGAATATTTTAAAATGATTACTCCTATATTTATCGCATTATCTTAACCCTCTAAACAATCTAACATGAACAAACTTATTTTTACATTGCTTTTGGCAGCAATAACCTTGTCGGTAGGAGCACAAAATTCCGATCATCCGTATAAATTCGGATTTGGCACCAACATGATTGATTACAACAGTGAAGCCGAGTCCTATTTTAAAGATTTTTTAGATACTGGTGATGTGGAACAAGGATGGGCGGTTAGCAGGTACACTTTTGGTGGTTCACTTAACAGTTCATTTTCACTAGGCGCAGCGCTGGCAATAAATTCAATTAAAACAAATGCACTTACAGGCGTATCTGGCTCTAAATTGTTTTTGGATGGCGATATTAGCTTAAATTATCATCTCGCCAACGGCTATTTTATAAAAGAAAATTGTTGGTTTGCACCTTATGTATTTGGCGCAGTGGGCGGAAATTATCTAGAAAGTGACGAGCCTGATGCTATTACATTTTTTCCGGAAGGTAAAATTGGTATTGGAGCCGATTTATGGTTAACACCCTTGTTTGGCTTTAATTTTCAAACAGCTTATACGAAGCAATTTAGTGAATCTGGTACCGATTATATGCACCACGCAGTAGGCCTGGTAATTCGATTTGGAAAAGGTGCAGATAATGATGGTGACGGTATACCAAACTGGGAAGATTTATGCCCTGAAAAGGCTGGTATTCTTAAATTTGAAGGTTGCCCTGATACAGATAGTGATGGTATTACTGATGCTGATGATGCTTGTGCCGCACAATATGGCTTATTAGCGTTTAATGGTTGCCCCGACACAGATAGCGATGGGTTGGCTGACAAAGACGACGATTGCCCCAACGTGAAGGGTTTAGCGGCATTTAATGGTTGCCCCGATTCCGATAATGATGGTATTGCTGATAAGGATGACCGCTGCCCTCAGGATAAAGGTAGCAGCGAGTTTAAGGGCTGTCCCGATACTGATGGTGACGGTATTGCCGATTTAGATGATAATTGCAGAGATGAAAAAGGGTTGGCTAAATTTAATGGTTGTCCAGACGGAGATGGAGATGGTATTATGGATAAAGAAGACCGTTGTCCTAAACTACGCGGTGAAACAACGCTAAATGGTTGTCCAGATATTGATGGTGATGGAACAGCCGATTTAGATGATAAATGTCCTGATAAACCCGGAATTAAGGCAAACAGTGGTTGTCCTGTAATTGAAGAAGCTGAGAAGAAAAAAATTATTGAGAAAATAAATTATGCTGCTAAATCAATTCAGTTTGAAACCGAAAGTGATGTAATTAAAACATCATCGTATGCTACATTAGATAATATAGTTAGCATTATGGTTTTATATCCATCAACGTCATGGTTGGTTGAAGGTCATACTGATAGTAACGGTGATGATAAAATGAATCAGGATTTAAGCGATAGACGTGCAGCTTCAGTAAAAAATTATTTTATTTCGAAAGATGTTGCTGATGCGAGATTAACTTCTTCTGGTTTTGGAGAAACTACTCCAATTGCTGATAATAGTACATCAGAAGGAAGATCAAAAAATCGTCGTGTTGAAATTAAATTAATAGAAAAAAAGTAAATTTTTGAAGCAGTATTTGCAATGCTTTTGAATTAAAAATGCCACGAATTATTAAAGTGATTTTATTCAATAATAATTTGTGGCATTTATTTTAGCCCAAATAAATTAATAGCTAATAGCGAGCCGACCAAACTATCGATTAGTTTAGATTAAATATTAATTGTATCCGAAATATTTTAATGTTCGGTCTTCGTTTTTCCAGTTTTCTTTTACTTTAACAAATAATTCGAGAAAAACCTTGTTGCCTGTAAAAGCTTCTATGTCGAGCCTTGCATCTATTCCAGTTTGTTTTATTGCGGCGCCACCTTTGCCAATTATAATTGATTTATGTGTATCTCGTCCCACATAAATAACGGCTCTAATAGCAATAATATTCCCCTTGTCTTTATATTCTTCAACATTTACTTCAACGTTGTAAGGAATCTCCTCTTGGTAATTTAAGAATATTTTTTCGCGAATAATTTCGGCAACAATAAATCTTTCCGATTGATCGGTTATTTCATCTTTGTCGAAGTAAGCAGGATGTTCAGGTAGTAATTCAACTATACGTTGATATAAAGTATCGGTATTCGTTTTTTCTAATGCAGAGATGGTAATTATTTCTTTTTCAGGTAAAATTGTTTTCCATTTTTCGATATACGCGTCCAGTTTAATTTTGTTTAACGTATCGATTTTATTTACGACAATAATTATTGGTGTTGTTAATGTTTTTACTTGTGTAATGATGTGATGTTGTTCATCTAATTTATCATAAGGGTCAGTCATTAAAATTAGAATATCGGAATCAGTTAATGCAGTGGTTACCTGATCGTTCATCCAATTGTGCAATTTGTATTGTGGTGAATCAATAATTCCGGGTGTATCTGAAAATACAATTTGGCAATCGTCGGTAGATACTATGCCTAAAATACGTTTACGTGTAGTTTGTGCTTTCGGCGTAATAATTGAAAGTTTTTCACCTACCATTACGTTCATTAAGGTTGACTTCCCTACGTTTGGTTTACCAATAATATTTACAAATCCAGCTTTGAATCCCATGCCTCAAAATTAGAACATAAACTACTTATTTTAGGCTTTGGTAGTTAAAGTCCGAATATTAGTGTATCTTTGCACCTCGTTCTGAAATAATTTTTAACAAAGATATATCGCGGGGTGGAGCAGTTGGTAGCTCGTCGGGCTCATAACCCGAAGGCCGCAGGTTCGAGTCCTGTCCCCGCTACTACTTAAGGCTGGAAATTTCCGGCCTTTTTAATTTAATTGAAAAGATGAGTTTTACTGTAGCCATAATCGGCAGGCCTAACGTAGGTAAGTCAACACTGTTTAACAGATTAACCGGTGAGCGTCAAGCTATTGTTGACGACATAAGTGGTGTAACACGTGATCGCCACTATGGAATTGTAGAGTGGAATGGCAAAACCTTTGATATTATTGATACCGGTGGGTTTGTGGCCAACAGCTCAGATGTATTTGAGCGCGAAATTAGACGTCAGGTTCAAATCGCCATCGACGAATCTTCGCTGCTCATTTTTATGATGGATGTAACCACCGGAATTACCGATTTTGATGATGATGTAATTAGAATGCTGCGCAAAACCGATAAAAAGGTGTTTGTTGTTGTAAATAAAGTAGATAATAGCACCCGTCAACTTACTGCCACCGAATTTTATGCAGCTGGTTTTGAAGATATTTTCTTTGTTTCTTCGATAACAGGAAGCGGCACTGGTGAAATCTTGGATGCCATTACAAATGAAATAAAAGAAGATGATTCCAGCATTTTGGCCTCAGAACGCGGTTTGCCCCGTTTTGCAATTGTTGGCCAGCCAAACGTTGGTAAATCGACCTTACTAAATGCCTTAACAGGGCAGGAGCGCACCTTGGTTACCAATATTGCTGGTACCACTAGAGATGCCATCCATACGCGCTACAAATTATTTGAGAAAGATTTTATCCTGATTGACACGGCAGGTATTCGTAAAAAAGCTTCTGTAAAAGAAGATATTGAGTTTTATACGGTAATTAGAGCAATTAAAGCTGTTGATGAAAGTGATGTTTGTTTGCTGTTGGTAGACGCCAATACAGGTATTGAAAGTCAGGATATGGCGATTCTCAGCATGATTGAAAAAAAGAAAAAAGGTTTGGTGATTTTGGTGAATAAGTGGGATATGATTGAGAAGGAAACCAATACACTGCTTAGGTTTGAAGAAAAAATCAGGGAAAAAATAGCGCCGTTCAGAGATGTGCCGATTATTTTTATTTCGGCATTGGATAAAACTAGGATTTTTAAGGGGATGGAAATGGCGTTGCAAGTTTATGATAACAAACAGCTTAAAATTTCTACTTCCAAATTGAACGAAGTAATGCAGTTGGCGCTCGAAAACTATCACCCACCTGCAATTCGCGGAAGCTACATTAAGATTAAGTATGTAACACAAATGCCTGCTCAAGTGCCTACGTTTGTGTTCTTTACCAACTTCCCGAACGATATTCGCGAACCTTACCGAAATTATTTGGAGAATCAGTTACGTGAACATTTTAGCCTTACCGGAACACCTATCAACATTTTCTTCAGAAAGAAATAATGCATAATTTTTATAATTTTGTACCATACCACTAAACTAAATCTAACAAAATGAAAAAAGTAACCTATTTCGCATTAGCCCTAGTAATAATGGGTTTTGTAGCTTGTAAATCAAATAAAACCACCGATGGTGAAGAAAGTACTATTGATAGTCTTTCTAGTCAAGTAGAAAATGGAGCGTCTGAAGCAATTGAAAATGCTGCTAAGGTAGATGAAATATTAAACCAAGAATCAGATGACGAATTATTCGGAACTGATGTTGACGATGCAGCTGTTGAAGGTGCTACTACTAAATAATTAAATATTGTTTTACAATGAAAACCCGCTGTATGGCGGGTTTTTTTGTGGCTTTTAGATTAAAATCTTCCTATTTCCTGTATTCAACTAGTCAAAATTATTCATTAATTACAAATACATTTCTTTATGTTATGCGGTTTGCCCACAGTGTTTCACAGAGAAAATACACACAGAGGTTCACAGCGTTTTTGTGTTATGAAATTGGGATTGAAGGTATGCTTAATTTACTATTGAAGATGGGGATAACAAATTGCAAGCAATATATTTTTTCTCTATGAACCTCTGTGCAGAACGCTGTGAAACTCTGTGTGCTAAACGCACCATACAAATACATTGTTTGTAATTAATGAAATAATTTTAGCACGAATGCGAGAAACAGGATCTCGATAAATTCGAACGCAAAAGCAACATTAATATAGTTCGGAAAAATGCAATTCAAGTATTCATAACGTTTATCCGCTTTAACTCACTTATCTTAATATATACTTAAATGTTCTTTCTAAAATACAAAATTTCTTTAGACCTTTATGACTGTTTAAACCCTTAATTTATATTATGCAAGAAAACGAAATTACCCGTTTAATTATAAAACACGCAATTGAAATTCATAATCATCTTGGGCCGGGATTATTAGAAAGCGCGTACAAATATTGCCTGTTTCACAGCCTTAAGGAAACCAATCTTATTATTGAAAAAGAAAAAGCAGTTCCACTTACTTATAACAACATCGTTTTAGATTGTGGATATCGAGCAGATTTAGTTGTAATGAATAAGGTGATAGTAGAAGTAAAAAGTATTGATGCAATTCATGATATACACTTAGCGCAAGTATTAACTTATTTAAAACTCAGTAAATGCCGACTGGGCTTACTAATTAATTTCAACACCCTTTCGCTGAAAGATGGAATTCGAAGAGTTGTTAATGGATTCTAACATGCTTATAGTGCTAACCTCGCAAATTAAATACATTATAAAAAATTATTTTTTTTAGCATACAGTTAGCCTACAGCGTTTTTGTGTTATGAAATTGGGATCGAAGGTATGCTTAATTTACTATTGAAGATGGGGATAATAAATTGCAAGCAATATATTTTTTCTCTATGAACCTCTGTGCAGAACGCTGTGAAACTCTGTGTGCTAAACGCACCATAAAGACACATTGCTTGTAATTTTTTTATGTTATGCGGTTTGCCCACAGCGTTTCACAGAGAAAATACACACAGAGGCTCACAGCGTTTTTGTGTTATGAAATTGGGATTGAAGGTATGCTTAATTTACTATTGAAGATGGGGATAATAAATTACAAGTGATATATTTTTTCTCTGTGAACCTCTGTGCAGAACGCTGTGAAACTCTGTGTGCTAAACGCACCATACAGACACATTGCTTGTAATTTCTTTATGTTATGCGGTTTGCGCACAGTGTTGCACAGAGAAAAAATATCCTTTGTAATCTAGTATTGTATTTGCAGCTGCTATAAATAAATTAAACTAAATACGCTAAAAATGAAAAATTTGATTGAAAATCTAGAGGTTTTGCAATTAGAACTGCTGTAATGCTTTTATTACGGTGTCATCAATTCGATTCATGTTAGTATAATAGCCATTGTCGCCCCATTGCTGTCGCGCAATATATGCTTTAATACTCGTTTCAATTTTTTTGCGTGATGCATTTATTTGTTCATCACTAACAGCTTTATCTGGATCATGTGTATGCACGTAATACATAAATTTGCCAAATAATGCATCATTTACTTCAAAGGTATTTGCAAATGAATTTAAATCAGTATATCCAGCAAATGCTTTTGGATTTCCGGAATAGGTTGAATAGCTGAATTGTTGTATTAAAGAACGATTTAATAAATAGTTTAATGTTTGATTAATTGGAGATGTATCAATTGGAACATAAATATCTGGATGAATTCCCCATTCAATTTTTTCGCTTTCTTGCAAGCTGTCAGGTAATTCACCACCATTCATTATTATACTCATATATTGCTCATAATAAGCATCAACGCCACCAGTGTAAGGTCGTTGAATACTTTTACCAGAAGGTGTATAATAACGTGCAATGGTGAGTCTGATTGCAGAACTATCATTAAGGTCGTAAACCTGCTGTACCAAGCCTTTTCCAAAACTTCTGCGTCCAACAATTGTTGCGCGTTTATTGTCTTGTAGTGCACCTGCTAATATCTCGCTTGCCGATGCAGAATATTCATTCACCAATACCACAACATTGCCCGATTCAAATAATCCATTGTTGCCGGCGCGATAATCGTTTCTTCCAACAGCGCGACCTTCTGTATATACAATAAGTGGCGTGCCTCCCAAAAATTCATCAGCCAAAGCAACGGCACCTGTTAAATAGCCACCTGGATTTCCACGCAAATCAAGCACAAGATTTTTCATTCCCGTATTCACTAATGATTGCAGTGCATCTGCAAATTCGATTGGTGTTTTATCTGAAAATTTATTAACTTTAATATATCCTGTTTTTGCATCAATCATATAGGAAGCGTCGATGCTCGTAATTGGAATTACATCGCGTACTATGCTGAATGGTAATAATGATTTTTCTCCTTGTCGTTTAATTTTTATGTTAACAGTTGTGCCTTTCTTCCCTCTTAATTTTTTTATTACACCTTCGCTTGCAATTTTAACACCAGCAACTAAACTGTCATCAATTTTAATAATTTTATCACCAGCTAAAATGCCAAGTTTATCTGATGGCCCACCACTTAATGCGGCAACAACTAAAATGGTATCATCAACAATATTAAATTCAATTCCAATACCATCGAAGTTGCCATCTAATTCTTCATTAAATCCTATTAAATCTTCCTTATGAATATAACTAGAGTGTGGGTCTAAATGCTTGAACAATTCATCAATTGTTTCTGGGTCGTTAAGGTAAGCTGAAAGAAAATCATCCATTAACGAATCTACATTTAGTGAATCTACATAGCGCTGACTAATAAAATTGAGGATATCGTTAATGCGCTCATTTGATTGTGTATTGGACCCATAAGTTGGCCTTCCGCCCGAAAATGGGGATATTTTTATACCGATAAGCACACCCACAGCCAGAACTGCAGCAAATCCGAGAGGTAATAAGTATCTATTGTTCACCTGAAAAATTTATATTTTGCACAAATTAACTACATCTAACGCACACCTTAACAATACAGACCAACTCTTTTTGTTCATACCTGTTTTAAGGTATTATAGTAGGAACTAGCTAGAACGCTTTTAACTCCAAATTTTGTGTAGTAAGTTTGCATCTGTTTAGAACTGTTCTAAATAGTAAAAATGAAAGTAATCATATGAATGAATTTATCATAACCTTTCGTGAAAGCCTTGAGGCTGCATTAATTGTGGGAATAATTTATGCTGTGCTTGATAAGAACAATCTGCATAGCCAAAAGAAACAACTTTGGATCAGTGTTATTATTGCCATTTTGGTATCTGCTGTTTTAGGTGTTGTACTTTTTGAGGGACTTAAGCAAGCACCTGAAGGAACAAGAGAATTATTAGAAGGTGTTTTTATGTATATAACAGCGGCATTGTTGTATTATGTAATATTCTGGATGAGCAAAACTTTGGCCAGCAGGGAGGTTATAACAAATCAAACGACAAGTGCAGCTGCAAAAAGTGGCAATTTGGGCATATTTATGTTAGTATTTTTTGCTATAGTAAGAGAGGGATTTGAAACTGCTTTATTTTTAGTTGCCAGTACGAGTATAGATAATAGTTTTTCGTACGTTGGATTTTTTACGGGAATTTTAATTGCTGTATTAATTGGTTATTTAATTGTAATTCAAGGAAAGAAAATTCAATTGCGTCCATTTTTTAAATACACATCATTATTGTTGGTGTTTTTTGCAGCGGGTATGGTTGCTTATGGCACACACGAATTACACGAATATTTGGAAGAACGCGAGCACAGCAAAGCAGCAATAGAGGCAACTACGCTAGAAGGTGCAGTTGAAGGTGCAGAACATGAAGAAGCGGAAGAGTATGTTTACAATATTTTTAAACCAAAAACGGCTGATGAAAATCCATCATCTGCATGGTATAAACTAGATAGTGAATCAGGCGATTATATTCACCTATTAAATGATAAAGGATTAGTAGGTTCTTTTATTAAAGGCTTGTTTGGTTATAATAGCAATCCAATAATGATTGAAGTAATACTTTGGTTTGTTGCATTAATTTTTGGGTTAATGGTTTGGCGTAAAGCTTATCGTTAACGAACCCTATTGAATAAAAAAACCGCTTTATGAATTTTCACAAAGCGGTTTTTTATTAAAATAGAAATAATTTATCGGTGTACTAAAGTAAAAGCAAAGTTTGGTCCTTTACCTAATTTGTATGCCATAGTAATCCATAATTTCGCTAGGTTTTCGAGCATCACTGCGTTTTCTAATCCGCCGGTATCAATTACTTTAAAGCCTAAATCTTCGGCTAGTGCAGTTACTACTTTTTTTGATGCATCGTCATCTCCACAAATAAATGTTTCAATTGCTTGATCATTATAAATGGGATTAATCATGTTAGCAACGCCAGTGGTATTAAATGCCTTAACTACATCTGCATTGCCTGTCCATGCACTAATTGCTTCTGCTGCAGATTCAAACGGCTCTGTGCTCACAGAAACTGGGTTTGTTGCATCGATAATTATCTTGCCATCCCAATCAACATCAATACTTTTAATTACTTCATCGGCAACGCCAAACGGCAATGCTATTAAAACCACTTCTGCGTTGGCCATTGATTCTTGAAATGTAGTAACCTTTGCACCGATGCTAATTGCGTTCCATGCTTTTTGACTTTGGGGGTCGCGCACTCCGAAGGTAATATCATGACCTTTGGCCTTCCATTTTGTACCTGCAGCAAGTGCGATGTTGCCTGCTCCTAAAATTGTAATATGCATAAATTGAGATTGGCGTAAATGAATTTTAAAGATGTAGCATAAAAATTATGCCAACAACGTAGCAGTCATTGTAATTTCTGTATTCAATAATTTAGAAATAGGGCAATTGATTTTTGCTTCTTCTGCAGCTTCAGTAAATGATTCAACGGTAGCGCCAGGTACTTTTGCTTCAACTTCTAGGTGTGCATTTGTAATTGCACCGTTATCTAAAGTAATTGTACATGTTGTATTGATAGCTTCAGGCGTTAGGTTCTTAGTGCCTAATACGAAGCTTAATTTCATACTAAAACATCCTGCATGCGCAGCAGCTACTAATTCTTCGGGGTTGGTGCCAATGCCATCAGCAAAGCGTGTTGACCATGAATATTGATTTTGATTTAATACTCCAGATTGAGTGGTTAGATGGCCTGTGCCTTCTTTTCCGGTACCGTTCCAAACGGCATTTGCATTACGTTTCATTATTAAGTGTTTTGTTTGATTAATTGAATATTTAAAGCAAAGTTAGTGGTTCGCAGGTGTACCGCCAATTATTGTTTGTTAGATTTATAATTAGACCTTGGTAACCTAGATAGCTGATATGTCATTTATATGACATATATGATTTACTTATAGATTGCTTAAGCAAGCCTATTATTACAATAAAGCAACTTTAAAAATGCGGACCAAGTGGATTTTGTTATATCGTAACCTTTACTAAATAAACGTATATAATTATTCCTTAGCAATTTCAGCACCTCAATTGTTGAATATTTTTTTAGGAAAGTTCGACACCAATAAATCAAAAAGTAACAGGGCTGTTATTTGCAATTTTTTACAATCTGCCTAAAACAAAACATAAAACAATTTGCATAAAAAAAGCCGGCACATGGCCGGCTTTTTAAATAACGTAGTTTTATTATTTAGCTATTTTCAACTCATTTATCAAGTTGCTTGCGCCAGCGTATTTATCTATAATAAATAACACATAGCGAATGTCAACCGAAATAGTGCGGTTCATTGCAGGGTCAACAATGTAATCGCCTGGTGTACCTTCGTAGTTGCCATCGAAAGCTAAACCGATTAGTTCACCTTTCCCATTCATTATAGGACTTCCGCTGTTACCGCCTGTAATATCTAAATTAGAAATAAAGCAAACAGGTACAGTTCCGTTTTTATCAGCATAGCGACCATAGTCTCTTGCTTTATATAATTCATATAATTTTTCAGGTACTATAAATTCAGGGTCGCTGTTATCGCGTTTTTCCATTATGCCATTAATATTAGTTTGCCAATGGAATTGAACCGCATCACGTGCAACATAATCTTGAACTGTTCCATAAGTTAAACGCAAAGTTGAATTTGCATCTGGATAGAAATTCTTTTTAGGTTCACTTTTCATTATACCTGCAGTGTATTCGCGCTGTAATTTTCCGAGCTCGGCATTTGATGTTCTAAAAACTGCACCTGCAGTTTGTGCATCTGCGTATAATGCTATAAAGTAATTATATAAAGGGTCCTTTTTTAATTTCTTTTCGCTTGGCTTAGCTAAATAAGCATCTAATTTTTCTTTTGTAGTAAACACTGATTTTGCAAACGCATTTTTACTCCAATTTTCAAATTTTTGATGTGGCGTATTGCCTTTGCCTTTAGCCAAAATATCTTTAATAATTTGTGGTTGTTTTTCAGCTGGCAGTTTAGCATACATCATATCTAATAATGCAACCAGTTTGCCTACTTCCGTATCATAATCAAGACCTTCCCACAATGATTCTGCAGCAGTTTTTACACCTTCAATAACTGCAGTTCTTTCATCGCCGGTAACGGCTTCATCACCAAAAATAGTTTCAATATTATTTAATTCAAGTGCAAAATTTCCTGTAGGTAATAATACAACGGAATAAATTTTGTAATAAAATTCTTTATTAACGGTGCTTAAAGTGCTATAGGCATTCTTGAAATTAATAAACATTTCAGTATATTCATCCTCTGTTGCTTTGCCTTGCGATTTAGCCCATTGCATGAATGATTTTTCTTGATTTTCTTTAATGCCAACTGCATCCATGCGATTCATGCCATCGAGTTGTGTTGAATATAATTTCAAGCCATTCTTTAATTGTGCATAATCTGCAGCTAATTGAATTCTAACGGCTTCATCTTTATCCATTTCAATTTTCATTGCGTCGGTAACAGTTTGAAACACATCAACCTGAGCTGGATTACTCTCATTCATTACTTCTGCAAGACCTGAACTCGTTAAATAACGCTCTGTAGAACCAGGGAAACCCATAATCATAGAAAAATCACCTTCTTCATATCCTTCTAACGAAATTTTTAAAAATCGCTTAGGTGAGTAAGGCACATTTTCAGCACTGTATTCTGCTGGATTATTTGATATGTCGGCATAAATTCTAAATATGCTAAAGTCGCCAGTATGTCTAGGCCACATCCAATTGTCGGTATCTCCGCCAAAGTTTCCTATTGATGATGGTGGTGCGCCTGCTAAGCGAACATCGTTATAAATTTTATATAAATAAACGTAAAACTGATTGCCATAAAACATTGCTTTTACTTCGGCAATAAATCCTTGCTCGGCGTAACGTGCAACTATTCTATTTTGAATTTCTGTAATTTTTGCTCTGCGCTGTGCCATGTCTAAACCAGCAACTTGCGGAACTATAGAGTCAGTAACATCATATGCATTTTGCAAAATGCGAATCGCAAGTCCTGGAATTGGTAATTCTTCTGCATAGCTGCGGGCCCAAAATCCATCGTCAATATAATTGTTTTCGGGTGTTGATTGTGAAGCAATGGCATCGAATCCACAGTGGTGATTAGTAAACATTAAGCCATTAGGAGAAACGAGTTCGCCTGTGCAAAATCCACTTCCACCTTCATAAAGCTGCACAACAGCATCTTTCAAGCTGCCAGTTTCTGTATTGTAAATTTCATCGGCGGAAATTTCAAGACCAAGCTGTTTCAGATAGTCGAAATTGAGTTGGCGAACCAAGTTGGCTAGCCACATTCCCTCATCAGGGTAACTTGCTGCATGTGCAGGCTTAATGGCAGTTGCTACAAACAGCAAAATTGCCATCGCATAAAAGCTAAATTTACGTTTCATCATAATTATAAATCTGATTTGTTAATTCGACTGCAAAGTTAATGAAGAAATGCCTTTGAAAGCGAAAGGGCACAAAAAAAGCAGCCTAAGCTGCTTTAAAGTATGTTAAATTATATTATTCTTCTTTTAGAAACTTCTTAGTAATAAGCGTATTTCCTTGATAATAGACTGCAAGAAAGTAAACTCCTGGTTGCAAATCTATCAAACTAACCTTGATATCTGGCTTTCCAGGTTCTGGCGTTACTGTTTTAATTTCACGACCAACAATGTTAAGAATGCTTATTTTATCTACATTATCGTAAGTAAAGCTAATGGTAGCATAGCTTTTAACTGGATTAGGGAATATGCTTACTGTCGCATCCTCATTGCCGATTCTTGCTGTGGTGCTATCGGCATCGCCAAATGAACTGCTCACTTCGGTTGCACATTCGTCACCCGTCAAGGTTTCAGCATCTGATGATGCATAAGACCAAGTTGTTATCGCAGAGACCAGTAGTAATGTGTAGAGTTTACGCATAGGCTTGTTTCGTGTTGGTAAAGATATAGTAATGTTTTGAGTTATTCAAAATTTTATAAATGTTAATATGTTGCTTTAACTTGCTTCGACAAGTTTTGTGCCATCTCCTGAATGTAATCGTTATACGTAAAACCACGCTAAATGTTTCATTATCAGATAGTAAAGTCGTCATCTTCTTCAAGTTCTGAAAGCGGGTCTTCGGTAAACATGCTGCTAAATAAATCGGTGAACTGCGTTCCAGTATGCAAGAAATGTTTGCTTAACAACGAATATTCGGATAATCCATGCAGCACAAACTCCATCAAAAAGTATTGTTCGTCAGCTGAAACTTTCGGATGCAAGGTTTGCACCAACTTCTTTAAACCTGGAATTTTTTCAAGGGCTTTGCGATATTCGGCATTGTTACTTTCGTTAAGTAGGTCGACAGTATTACCCTCATTAAACCAATTGATAATATCCTGATATATAGGCTTCTTTTTAGCCTCAGGCTCAGTTTCTCCTTTTTTGCCAAGTGGTTTTTTTGCCTTTTCGGGTGCAGGGAAATAATTGGTGAATTGCGCGCGAACGGCTTTCCCAATCAGATTTATGGCCACAATGTAAGGTCCTTCTTGTTCACCTTCATACACTAACTCTATTTTTCCAGTTAATGAAGGTACCACACTCCAAAAATCACTCACCCGAACGTAGGTAATGTCGTCGTTGCTTTTTAAGGCTCTGCGTTCCGCACCTGAAACAAGATTTTCTAAAGCAGTGATAGTCATTCGTGCACTAACCCCACTTTTTTGATCTACATATTCACTTTTACGTGCTTCGAATGCTATTTGTTCAATCATGTCTTTTGCCAATTCATTTAATTGAACACGTTGTTGTTGTTCGTGATTTATTTTGGCTTCTTGACTCGTTATTATTTTTGAGGTGGCAATATCTTTAGGGTAATGAGTTAAGATTTGACTTTCGATTCGGTCTTTCAATGGTGTAACTATGGAACCGCGATTGGTATAATCTTCAGGATTTGCTGTAAACACAAATTGAATATCCAAAGGCAAGCGAATTTTAAATCCGCGAATTTGAATATCGCCTTCTTGTAAAATATTAAATAAGGCTACTTGAATTCTTGCTTGTAAATCGGGTAGTTCGTTAATTACAAAAATGCAACGATGTGAGCGCGGAATTAATCCGAAATGTATTACGCGTTCGTCGTTATAATTCAATTTTAAATTCGCCGCTTTAATTGGGTCAACGTCGCCAATTAAATCTGCAATACTCACATCGGGAGTTGCTAGTTTTTCTGTATAGCGACTATCGCGACGCATCCATTCAATCGGCGTAGCATCGCCTTTTTCTGCTAATAAATTTTTAGCATAAAACGATAATGGATTAAATGGGTCGTCATTTAAATCGCTTCCAGCTACAACAGGAATATACTCATCGAGCAATGAAGTAAGTAAACGTGCAATACGTGTTTTTGCCTGTCCACGCAATCCTAATAAAATGATATTATGTCGCGATAAAATTGCTCTTTCTAAATCAGGAATCACAGTGTGTTCGAATCCATGAATACCTTCAAAAAATTTTTCACCAGAGCGCAACTTGGCAATGAGGTTTTTTCTAAGCTCTTCCTTAATAGATAAACTTTTGTATCCTGACTTTTTTAATGCTCCAAATGTGGTAATTGTATTAATTTGCATAAATAATTAAAATAGTAAATAATAATAAAAATAGTATTTGTTATCGAACGTTTCTTCGCCTGTTTCGTTCATAATCTTCAAAAATATAATCGCCTAATCCTTTAAGTGATGTATAAAATGCCTTGCCCTGATTTGTTTGTGTGAATTCTTCCACAAACGCTTGCAGGTAGCTGTCTTTGGCAATCATAAAGGTGGTGATTTTTATGCCAAGCTTGCGGCAATGGGCTGCTAAGTTCAAGGTTTTATTAACAATGATTCTATCTAGGCCAAAACTGTTTTTATAATATTTCCCGTTCCGTACAATGCAAGTTGGCTTGCCATCGGTTATCATAAAAATTTGTTTGTTCTGATTTTTTCTGCGGCGCAATAAATCCATAGCTAATTCTAAACCAGCAACAGTGTTAGTATGGTATGGTCCAACTTGTAAATAGGGTATGTCTTTAATTTCAATTTGCCAAGCATCGTTTCCAAAAACAATAACATCTAAAGTGTCTTTTGGATATTTTGTTTTAATTAATTCACTTAAGGCCATTGCCACTTTTTTTGCTGGTGTAATGCGGTCTTCTCCATATAAAATCATGGAGTGCGAAATGTCTATCATTAGCACGGTAGACGTTTGTGCTTTAAATTCTTTTTCTACTACAACCAAGTCGTCTTCATCCATTCTGAAATCCTGAATGCCATGGTTAATGAATGCGTTTTTTAATGATTCATTATAATCTATTTGCTCATGTGCATCACCGTAACTAAAATTGCGACTGTCGGTAGAGTTTTCGTCGCCGCTGCCGGTATGTGATGTTTTATGTTTGCCTTGCGATGATTTTTTTAGTTTACCAAAAATTTGGTCGAGTGAACTTTTGCGAATTGACTGTTCCATTTTTGCCGTAATTTGCATTACACCACTTTCTGGGTCATCTTCTTTTAAAAAGCCGCGATCTTTTAGTTCTTGAATAAAATCGCCCATTCCGTATTCGGGTGTAGTAATTTTATATTGCTTATCTAATTTATTTAACCAATCGAGCGCTTCGGTAACATCGCCGCTGGTATATACCAATAGCTCCTTCAGCAGTTCGAACATAGTGTCGAAAAGCGATTGCGGCTTTTCGTCAAATTTAGAAAATCTATTTCCAAGCATATCAATTAATAACCTTTGTGATGTATTTCCAGTTCACCTAATTTACCACCAAATAAAATATCCCTAACGCCATCGCCCTTAAGGAATTCATGCGGAAAGCCTAATTCTATTTTGCTCACTTCATCTAAGCGCGTTAAGTGTTCAGGGGTTAAAACAATTTTTGATGCTCCTAAGCTATCGCTTAACTGAGCAACATTTCTTGCACCCACAATTGGAATTATTTGTTGATGTTGCTGCATCACCCATCTTATGGCGATTTGTGCAGCAGAAAAACCGGTTTCATTCGCAATATTTACAACTTCTTGTGCAATTATGCGATTGCGTTCGTTGAGTCTGGCACTATTTGGTTGCAGGCGTTTAGCTTCATTGTTTTCACTTAAATATTTCCCCGTTAGGGCACCACCAGCTATTGGGGCCCAGGCTATAATGCCCATGTCCATTGCGTTTGCCATCGGAATCATATCGCGTTCTACGGTGCGTTGGATAAGCGAATACTCCAATTGCAAACCAATAAAAGCATTCCAACCCCTTAGTTCGGCAATAGTATTGGCTCTAGCCACAATCCACGCTGGGGTATCAGATATAGCAATATAAAATACTTTACCTTGATGAATAAGGTCGTTTAATCCGCGTAAAACCTCTTCGCTGTAAGTCGTAAAGTCCCAAGCGTGTAAATACAATACATCAATATATTCTGTTTTAAGGCGTTTCAAACTTCCCTCTACAGATTGCACCATGTTTTTGCGGTGATTTCCTGCCAAGTTTAGGCCACGGTCATGGGTTACTAAAGCATATTTTGTGGCTAATACTAGGTCTTCGCGACGGCCGCTTTCAGCCATAAAATCACCTATAAAGCGCTCACTAGTACCTTCCGTGTATCGGTTTGCAGTATCTATAAAATTACCTCCAGCTTCTAAAAAGGCGAAAAATTGTTTGCGGCTTTCCTCCAAATTGGCTCCCCAGCCCCATTCTTCACCAAAAGTCATGGTGCCTAGAGCTATTTCTGATACACGAAGTCCACTTTTGCCGAGTAGTTTGTAGTTCATAGAGAATTAAAGTTAAAATGATAAAGGTAATGGACTTAGCAATAGTGTAAATCCTAATTTAGATATTTACTAACAGTTTAATTCAGTTAAAAACTAAAATGAACTGAATAGGTTCATTATTTTAGTGCAAAATTCAAATTTAATGTAATGGTAAAACAATTTTTGACGGCAAGTTTAGTTTTGTTAACGTGCAGCTTAAGTGCACAACAAACGGAGAAAGAGGTTTTTAATAAAATATTTGATGAAACAATGTTACATGGCGAAGCTTATGACCACCTTCGTTATTTATGTAAAAGTATTGGAAATAGATTAGCTGGTTCACCGCAAGCAGATATGGCTGTGCGATGGAGCTATCAATTAATGCAACAATATGATTTTGATTCTGTATGGTTGCAGGAAGTAACTGTTCCACATTGGGTTCGCGGTGCAAAAGAATATGCCGAAATTATTAATTATGGTCAGGTAAATATGTTGGCGTTAGGAGGCAGTATTGCAACTCCTATTGAAGGTATTACAGAACAAGTAATTGAAGTAAAAGATTTTGATGAATTAAAAGCATTAGGTGCAGATAAAATTGCAGGAAAAATTGTTTTTTATAATTACGTATTTCCTCAAAATGTAGTTAACTCATTTGATGGTTATAGTGAAGCAGGGCCATATCGTTGGCGAGGTGCAAGTGAGGCAAGTAAATTAGGTGCCAAAGCAGTAATTATTAGAAGTGTTGGGTCAGCTCATGACGATTTTGCGCATACTGGCAGTACTGGATTTGCCGATGGCGTTAAGAAAGTACCTTGTGCTGCGTTGAGCGCAGTAGATGCAGATTATTTGCATGATGCGTTGAAAAAAGATCCTGCTTTAAATTTCAAAATGATAATGCATTGTAAAACACTAGATTCTGTGCAATCATATAATGTTATTGCTGAAATAAAAGGTGTACAATTTCCAAATGAAATTATTGTTGTTGGCGGACATCTTGATAGCTGGGATGTTGGTGAAGGTGCGCATGATGATGGAGCCGGATGCATGCAAAGTTTAGAAGTAATTAGAACAATTAAGGCATTAAATCTTAAACCAAAAAGAACAATTCGTTGTATTTTTTATATGAATGAAGAAAATGGTAACATGGGTGGAAAAACCTATGGTGCTTATGCAAAAGGAACAACTACTGAAAAACATATTGCTGCTTTGGAAAGCGATGCGGGCGGATTTTCACCACGAGGATTTAATATTGATACCACTTTCCTTTTACATCCAAAATTTAATGACCTAAAAAAATTAATGTTGCCTTATGGCATTTATAAATTTGATGTTGGACACGGCGGAACAGATATTGGGCCATTAGAAGGCGCAGGTACCAAGTTGTTTGGCCTTTCACCTGATTCGCAACGTTACATGGATTTACATCATACCGAAAATGATGTTTTTGAGCAAGTAAATAAACGAGAACTACATATGGGTGCGTCAGTTATGACAATGTTATGCTGGTGGTTGAGTGAAAATGGAGTAAAATAAAATGTAATAATTAGGCATTCACAGTAATTTAAAAAAGATAAGCGCATGAAAAAAAGTATTATAGTTTTGGTCATGCTGCTATCTTGTTTAAGTTCAATACAATTAAATGCGCAAGTTGTATCAGGCACTGTAAGTGATGCTAATTCAAAAGAGGCATTGCCAGGTGTAACCATAATTGCTACATCTTCGCTAGGCACAATTACCGACGATTTAGGTAACTACACGCTTACTTTACCAGAAGGTAAATATGAATTAAAATTCACCTATATTGGGTTTGAGCAAAAGTATGTAAATATCAAATTATTACCAGGAAAAAAATTAAATGCTGATGTTAGTCTTAATTCATCGATTTCAACATTAGATGTAGTTGTGGTAAGTGGCAGTTTATATGCTAAAAAATTGAGTGAAGAAACGCAAAGCATAGAGGTGATTAAAGCAGATTTAATTGCCAATACCAACGCAACTAATTTATCAGATGCCATTACTAAAGCATCAGGTGTATACATGATGGATGAGCAAGCAAATATTCGCGGTGGAACAGGGTTTACTTATGGAGCAGGCAGCAGGGTAATGTTAGTGGTTGACAATCAAATTATGTTGGCAGCAGATAGGGGAGATGCGAAGTGGAATTTTGTACCAATGGAAAATGTGGAACAAATTGAAATAATTAAGGGAGCTTCTTCAGTATTGTATGGAAGCAGTGCATTAAATGGCGTTATTGCCGTTCGCACAGCTTGGCCAAAAGCTAAACCCGAAAGTAATATTACTGTGTATCACGGATTTTACGATAAACCAGCATTAGCTGAAGCAGCATGGTGGGACAATGCGCCAACTAATACAGGAATTAGTTTCAGTCACCGTCAAAAATTCGACAAAATGGATTTGGTGTTAGGTGGTCATATCTCACAAAATAATTCACATCTATTAGGGCAGTATTCAGATAGAGCGCGCTTAAATTGGAAGACAAGATTTCATCCTGAAAATAATGATAGAATAACCTGGGGCGTAAACGGTAATATTATGAGCGATCGTGAAGGAATTTTCTTCTTGTGGGAGGATTATGATACTGCAGGATTTAAACCATTTCAAGGATACATTGATACCAGTTCGTCGACACTATTAAATTGGCAATTTAAATGGATTTCTATTGACCCGTGGTTAAACTATTACGATAAACATAAAAACGAACATCACTTTAAAATGCGGTTTTATAATAATGATGTTACCTATACCGACAGCACAGACGGCGGGGGATATTTATTGAATTTTGATTATCAATTTCATCGAGTGTTGGGTAACGATATTGTATTAACTGCAGGTACACAAGGGTATTATTTTGATGTTGATGATTATGATTTAGGTGTGCACTCAGGTGTTTCGGCAGGCGTATATTTTCAGGCGGATAAAAAATTATTTAATCGCTTAATGTTGAATGTAGGTGTACGCGAAGAATTTTATCAAATTGATACATCTGGCGGCTCAGCTGTTCCAATATTTAAGGGAGGATTAAATTATAAAGCAGGTCAGCTTACAAATTTAAGATTATCGTTTGGGCAAGGATACCGGTTTCCGAGTTTAGTTGAAAAATTTGCCCAATCTAATTTAGGCACATTGTATATTTTTCCGAATCCCGATTTATTGGCTGAATATGGGTGGAATGCAGAATTTGGCATAAGACGTGCAATTGGCGCAGATAACCTAAAGGGGTATGTAGACATCGCCTTTTACTTAACTGAATATTTCGAAATGACCGAATTTACGTTCAATTTTTATGCAGGAGAAGGAGCTGGATTTAAATCATTAAATACAAGCAGAGCGCGGATTGGCGGAATGGAATTTACGGTTGGCGGCAATGCAGATATGGGTAATGGTAAATTAAGCTGGTCTGGTGGATATAATTATATTTATCCTGCAGATTTATCTGGCGATTCGAGTAATCTCGATTTTTCTACATTTATGAATAATTTTATTACTGGATTTACCGCTAAGTCTGACGACTCTGTATTTTTAAGTTCAGTTTTAAAATACAGATTTAGGCATATGCTACGTATGGATATAGAGTATGCGATTAACAAATGGTATTTCGGAAGTGATATCAGTTATTTTAGCTTGATGGAAAATCTGGATGCGATTTACATTTCATTTATTCCCGGCATTGTTGAATATCGCGAAGGGCATATGAATGGTGATTGGATTGCTGATTGTAGAGTAGGTTACAATATTAAGCCGACCATGCGATTACAATTTTTAGTAAAGAATATGTTCAATGAAATGTATGCGTTAAGACCTGCGAAATATGATGCGCCAAGAAGTTTTACGATGCAATATAAGATTGATTTTTAGCCCAAATTAATCGAGATACATTAGCAATCAACTTTATTTATTATTGAAAAAAATGAGACTGAAAAAACGGTTAAAAAATAGGGACAAAACTTAACTTTTATATAAGTTGATTATAATATTACGGAGTTGAATTATAATAACGAGACGAATTTAGCTACTATGAATAATTATATCCAATTTGAGATAAAACCAGGCGGTACGATTGGGGTTAATCCAGGCCAAATTTGATTAGAACAAATAGAATCCAAAAATAATTAATTTAGCACTTTTATATGAAATGAAATTTAATTTCCTGTTTTTTTTATATAAATTTTAGTTGGTTGCACTTCGCCGAAGAAAGCTTCATTTAAATACCAAACTGGTTTGATCCTTTCAGAATTGGAGGCGAAGAATCATAAAATATTTTCGGATATTGAACTACCATTTAACGATTACTTACCAGAGATTTTAACAGTTATTAAATTAATTGATGAACTTAATATATTTGTTAAAGCTGATTAGAGGAAAAGAAAAGAGCCTATTTTGACACTCGTTTTACTTCTGCTTATTTTTATACTCTATATACTTACGGCCCAAAAATGCAGGATATATTGAGAAGTTATTTTAGTAAAAATACTTTTGTAGATATCAATCCAGGTCTATCCGTTTATAATTTTGAATCAGAGGTTTGGTTGGTAAAACTATCTCGTTATTATCCATTAGATGCTTTAATAGACATGGAAACTTTAAAAAGTGATTCGCTTATGCATTGTTATATTACTCAAAAAATGAAGTAATTTTTGTCCCTACATGGCCCCATTCCTTAAACAACAAACTAACAGCTTAATCTTGCAAATTTTGGTGCGTAAAATCATGGGTGTTTCAATTGCAGTCCGAATACATCGCTGCTAAAAAATTGCAAAGTTTTACTTCAGGTATCAGATTAGTTAACACCTTAGCGGCTAATTCACCAATTTCCAATCCCACCTTACCAAATTTACCAATCGGTAGTACTACTCCAGCTAAATCTATTGCAGCCTCTGCTGCGCTCATATCATTTCCTGTTATTAAATCTGTTCCAGTTTGGAAGGATTGGACTGAATTGGGGATTATATAAAATGAATTAATGTTTATATTAAACCAGTATATTCCCTCAATTGCAAATACTTTAGTATAAATTCCAATTCTCTTTGTATTATTGGAAGGTATTTCATATTCATTGCCAGTAAACATACCAATTCTTGTATTAGAACTACTAGTTCCTAAATTGATGTTATCGTCATGCAATCCTCCTACATCATAGTAACCAAACTCATTATCTATTTGAACCCACTCAGCGGATGTCCAATTTCCATTTGGAGCAGAGTTTATCAAAAATAATTTGTCATCAGATTGAGAAATGTTACCTTCAAGCTCAAATTTACTACCATTTGGATCACTATATCCATCCTTGTTAAGCCCACCCATGCCATCAATATCGACAATAGCAATCGGACAATTCGAAAAATAAACATAAACCGATTGCCAAGGATATTCTCCTGATCTCGGGTCTATTGAAAAGAAACGCGCCAATCTCGAATCAAAAATCCTGGCTCCAAAATCAATTGCAATGTTATCACCTAACAGCTCATCGGTGTTTTCGTAGCCGTTGAAACCGAAACGATAATTTTCAATGGTAATCGAAAAATTTCGGTCTACCAACAACATCCCATAAGGATCATAATCTTGATACGCCACTACATCAGGTAAATACTTATCAGCAAAGGCGTCACCGGTTGTTTCCTCACCTTTGTGGCGGTCGGTTATTACTGCTAATACATTGCCTAAGTGGTTGGTCATTTCGTAGCGCTTCTCGCCTAAAATTCGGGGAAATTTTGTAGAAGTTGCTAAAGTTCCTTCCATATTTATTTTTATTTGCCTGTATCCCAGCCTTGCAGAGCCATAAATATGCTGTTCGGTTACATAGATTACATCAGTAGCATCTACTTCCCTTGTATAGGTTGCTAAAATACTGCCCTGTGCGTCATGCACATAGTAAGTATATATTGTAGGGCCAGAGGCAGGGATATATTTTTTCATAATACGATTACCCATTGCATCATATGCAAATACAAGTATTACCGTTCCGGATTTTTTTACAGATTTTATTTTGCCATAAGCATTCCATTCAATAGTTAATGGGCTACCAGCATTGTAATCATAAATTAAATTACCATTATCATCATAATTGTAATTACCAATTGTTTGAACATCTATATCAACAGCATAAGTCCCAGTAGTTTTGCTATCATCAACATATAATAGCTGATTTGTCCCATTTTCGTAATGATATGTCAAATCATCCAT
>Ga0163144_10000605_pt1 | contig 83728 bp, 71 predicted proteins | sample OliLak19BULKMAT1_FD_123175 | JGI IMG/M metagenome (GOLD analysis project Ga0163144, IMG submission 123175) | Freshwater microbial mat bacterial communities from Lake Vanda, McMurdo Dry Valleys, Antarctica - Oligotrophic Lake LV.19.BULKMAT1 | ecosystem: Environmental > Aquatic > Freshwater >... | reverse complement strand
GGCGTCCCTCGCAAGGAACGCCGACGCAGGAATATCGGGAATATTCCGAGGAGGTGTGACGCCGCGAGGGGCGTCGAGGGACGGCAAGATGATTGATGCCATCTCGACGGCGGTGCACTAGTCCACGCCGCTCACCACCCGGCCCACGCGCGCAGCAGGAAGCCGACGAAGAGCACGCCGAAGCCGCCGATCTCGGCGACGATCAGCGCGACCATGCCCCACGTCGTGTTGAAGTTGCGGACGCGGAATTGGTTGTCGGTGCGATTCTCGAAGCCGAGACCGATGTAGCTCCCGATCGCGATCGCAAAGAACAGAAGCGGTCCGCCGATCGCGAACAGATTCACCGTCGGCGAGAACGGGCTCTCCTCGACGAGGCGCGCCAACAGCACCGCCGCGAAGGTGTAGAGGAGCGCGGCCCGGTGCGCCGTGTCCACGTAGACGGGCGCCACGTGTCCTTCGCTCACGAGCATGTGGCGATACTTCCAGACGCCGGTCAGCAAAGCGGTCATGAAGAACGACCCGGCGGCGGTGAGCGCGACCTTGGATTCGAGGATCATGGGCGCGCGTCTAGCAGCCGCGCGCGCGTGAGGGAAAGCCGCCCGACCAGCGCGCGTCAAGCGGCCCTCGGGTGAGCGGACTCAGCTCGGCGATTGCAGCGGATGCGCCCAGCGCAGGTCGGCGAATCGGGCGAAGTCGCCGTCGCACGTGACGAGCGTACAGCCGTGCTCGATGGCGAGCGCCGCCAGATATGCGTCGGCGACGAGCTTGCCGCGCGCCGCCGATGCCGCGACGAGACGCGCGAACATCGTCCAGGTTTCCGATCCGGGAGCCAGCAACCGGCACCCCTGCCGGCGGCGCAGACGGTCGACGAACGCGAGCGCGACGGCCGGCTCGGTGGCGGGCCGCCAGATGCGGGGATTGGTCACGATCCGAACGAATCCGGAGCACACGAGGTCGGAGAGACCAAAGGGTTCCGAGCCGGTTGCCATTCGGGTGAGCCAGTCGGCGTAGCGCCGATGATCGGGCGACTCGACGCGATGGGCATACACCAGGACGTTGACGTCAGGCGCCAGCATCGGGCTTCCGCGGACCGGAGCGCGCGTCGTCCTCTTCCAACGCCGCCGCAATCTCGCCGGGTGTGGGCGCATACCCTCCCGGCTCACCACACGTGACGAGCTCGAAGGGTTCGACGTCTCCGCGCGGTTGCTGCGTCAGGTATGTGCTGACGGCTTCGCGTACGAGCTGGCTCAGCGTCTGACCTTGGCGGGCGGCACGGCGTTTGGCGCGCTCCAACAACGGGGCATCCAGATCGACCGTGGTCCGCATGATGCGAAGATACGGGATGGGCGCATCATGATGCAATCCGTTGATGCAGGGGCATCAGCTTCCCCACTCGATTGACTCACGGGGGAAACCCGCGGGAAAAGCACGCGATGAACCTCTATTGCGACCCGGAGATCGACCGTCTCGAGCGCGAGCGCCTGTGGCCGAACGTGTGGCAGATGGCGTGCCGCGAAGCCGAGCTCGTCGCGGCGGGAGACTTCGTCACCTACGACATCGTCGACGACTCCATCCTGATCGTCCGCACCGGCGCGGGCGCCGACGACCTGGCCGCGATGTACAACGTCTGCCAGCACCGCGGCCGGCGCCTCCGCGACGAGCCGCACGGGCGGATCGGCAAGACCATCCAGTGCCGCTTCCACGGCTGGCAGTACACGCCGACGGGCGAGCTCGTGCAGGCGCACTTCGAGGAGGACTTCCGCGACTGCCCCGCGTTCGACAAGGCGCAGCTCGGCTTGCCGCGTGTGCAGGTCGCGCGCTGGGGGGGCTGGATCTGGATCCATCAAGATCCACAGGCCGAGCCGCTGCGGCAGTGGCTCGGCGAGGTACCGCGCTTCCTCGATCCCTTCGCACCCGAGGCGATGCGGCCGCTCTGGTGGAAAACGATCATCGCGCCCGCCAACTGGAAGATCCTCGTCGAGGCCTTCACCGAGGCGTACCACAGCGGCTACACGCACCTCACCGGCATCAACTACCGAAGCGCGCGGGTGCCGAGCCTGGCGCTCGGCAATCACTCGATGCTCTACGGCGAGCCCGGCCCCTTCACCGAATACAAGAACGCCGAGGGACGGTGGGTCACGCCGACGTCGCTGCAGGAAAACCTCTGGGCCAACTTCGTGCACCTCGGCCGTACGATCGGCGCGATGACGCTCGAGCCCGGCATGGCCGCGTACGAGCGCTTACGACGACTCCCGGACGACACCGCGGTCGACGTCGTGCTCACCAAGCTGCTCGAGTACCACCGCGAAGAGATGGAGCAGCGCGGGATCGTCTGGCCGGAAGGATTGACGCTCGAAGCCTGGGCCGCCGCCGGGCTCGACTGGCACGTCTTCCCGAACAGCATCGTGCTGCCGACCTTCGACGGCGCGCTCTGGTATCGCATGCGTCCGAACGGCCACGACCACGACACGAGCCTCATCGACATCTGGTCGCTCGGCCGCTTCGCCCCCGGCACAGAGCCGGTGGTGCGGCAGGAGATCTTCCAGGGCTTCGCGGCGTTTCGCGGGCAGTGCGAGTTTCTCGAGGAGGATTTCTCCAACATCGAGGCCGTGAACCGCGGCGTGAAGTCGCGCGGCTTCCGCGCCGCGATCTTGAATCCCGTCCAGGAATCGGGGATCGCCCACTTCCACGGGATGCTCGAAAAGTTTCTGCGGTCAGCAGGAGATTGACGCACGGCAATTGGGTTTCCCCGGTCCGCCGTTGCGCCGTTTTGGAGCATCGGGCGCGACTCGGACGGATTGGCATGGCCGAGCGATGAGGAAAGTGCCCTGCGGATCGAATTTTCGCGTGGCATGCGTGGACTAGCCCGCCCCGCGGCGTAGCCTGCACAAGAGCCGGCGTCCTTTCATTGTGGGGGGCGCGCGGCGGCGTGCGATCAGGCGCGCCCTTCGGACCAGGTCGCCCCGAAGGAGCAACGATTCAAAGGAGGGAACCATGGCAGGTGACGACAAGTCGAAGCCAGACTTCTCCGATGTGAAATCCGGAAGCTCTTCCACGGCGCCAAGCCCCGCCGCTCCGAGTCCCGCCAGAGAAGAGACCACGTACGAGGTCGTCGCAGGCGACAGTCTGTCGAAGATCGCCAAGCGACTGTACGGCGACGCCAACAAGTGGCGTCAAATCCACGAGGCCAACAAGGATCTGATCAAGAATCCGGATGTGATTCATCCCGGTCAGAAACTGAAGATTCCGCGATGACTCGAAGGAGGTCGATGATGCAGGACCACAAGCGCCCCGCTCTCATTGCGATGCTGAGTCTCGTCGTGATCGCGGCATGTCAGCGAACCGAGCCACCCGCCACCCGACCGACTCCCGGCCTCTCGCCGGCTCCGGCTCCGGCTGCGGCTGCTAAACCGGCCGCCGCCCCGTTCAAAGTCTCCTCGGTGGAAGTCGGCAAGGCCGTCGGCGCCGACAAACGCGTGACGAGCCCGACGACGTCATTCGGGGCAAACGATACCGTCTACGCGTCGGTGCTCACCGAAGGCTCCGCGCCGAGCGTCGCGTTGAAGGCGCGTTGGACCTACCAGGACGGCCAACTCATCGACGAGTCGTCCCAGACGATCGCATCGACCGGCCCTGCCGCGACGGAATTTCACATCTCGAAGCCGTCAGGATGGCCGGCCGGCAAATACAAAGTGGAGATCTCCGCCGACGGCAAGGTCGTAGCGACGCGTGAGTTCGATGTCACCGCATAGGAGGACGAAATGATCGAGCTTCTCTGGATCGTCATCATTGGCGCCATCGTCGGCGCCCTCGCCAAGCTGTTGATGCCGGGATCGGACCCCGGAGGTTTTTTCGTCACCGCCCTCGTGGGCATGGGCGGGGCGCTGATCGCGACCGTGCTGGGCCGCATGCTCGGCCTCTACGCGGACAACCAGGGCGCAGGCATCATCGCGTCGATCATCGGTGCCATTCTACTGCTCTTCGCGTACCGGAAGTTCAGCGCTCGCCCCACGTGACCTCGTCACACCGAAAGAAAGGAGTCGATCATGGGCATTCTCGATGAGCTACTCGGAGGCGGAGATCTGCAGCGTCGCTTCGAGGACTTCGGAAAGCGTTTCGAGCAGGGGCATCCCTCCGAGGGATACACGGACCAGGAAGTCGTCGACCGCTACCAGGATGTGGCGCACGCGGTTCCGCCGGACCAGTACGCGCAGGCCGCCCAAGAGGCCCTCGCGCGACTCTCGCCGGAGGAGCGGGCGGAGTTCGTGAAAATGCTGCAGGAGCGCGCGAACGCGCGGGGCGTCGAGCTCCCCCGGCAGGTGGGTTCGGATCCCAAGGACGTGGGGCAGGTCGTCACCGATCTGCACCAGACGCCCGGCCGGCTCCGAGAGATCCTCGGCGGTGGGAGCGATCCCGGGCAAGTCACGGGGGCGAGCGCATTGCCGGGCCTGTTCGCCTCGCCGCTCGCCAAGGCCGTCCTCGCTGGCATCGCGGCCATGGTCGTCAAGCGGGTCACGCGGGGGTCGGCGCGGTAGCGTTGCCGTTGAACCGTTCAGCTGCCAGGACGCGGTCGCGAGCCGAATGGCCCGCGACCGCCCCGGTCCTCAGTCGGTCTTCTTCGTCGCCGGGTGCGTGAAGCACTGATTGCCGATCGTGACGGTCAGGTGAGTATTCGCCGCGCTGTCGTCGGCCGCCGCCGCGCCGAACCACTTCTTGGCTTTGACGACGAGCTGAAACACGCCCGGCTGTTTCGGGTCGAGATTCTTCAACTGCACCTGCTGCAGGCCGGTCTTGGACTTGGACTTGAAGCGCCACAGCTTGCCCGAGGCGCCGACGGGGGAGAGCGCGCTCAGGCTGCGCGTCGCGATCGGCTGCGAGTCGCCGTCGTCGAGCCGCACGTTGACGAGCTCGCCCGCGTAGGCCGCGAACGGGATCAGCATCTTGGCACCGAGCTGACCGCCCTCGTTCTTGGTCTTCACGCCGACGACGGCCTTCGGGTCGGCGACCAGGTCGGTGCAGAGACAGGTGCAGTCGTTCTGGCAGGTCGCGGGGCAGCTGCCCTGGAGTACGCCGTCGCACGACTCGCTGCCTTCGAGGAGACCGTTGCCGCAGGTCTGGAGGTCGCACGCGTCGCCGACGCCGTCGCCATCGGAATCGGTCTGGGCCGTATTGGCCACGAGCGTGCAATTGTCGAGGTGATCGGGAACGCCGTCGCCGTCGGTGTCGGGGCTCGCGGGGACGATGGATTGTGGTTCGCAGGTCGAGCCCGGCGGGCAGTCCGTGCTCGCGCCGCAGACGCCGTGGGTTTTCTTGCAGGTGCCGGCGTCGCAAAACGCACCCGGGGCGCACTCGGCCGTCACCGTGCAGAGACCGCCGGTCTCGATGCACGCGCCGGTCGCGACGTAGACCGTGCCGTTGGTGGTGCCGGGGTCGCCGCCCCCGAGCGGATTGCCTTGGGTCACCGTCCCGATCGTGCGGGTCGTGCCGCTCGCGAGATCGAAGAGTCGGATCACGAGATCGGCGGCGTCACCGTCACCGTTCAGATCGGTGCCACCACCTCCACAGCCGTCGAAGACGAGGCCGTGCTGATCGCACTCACGGCTCAGGAACTTCACCGAGGCGGCGAAGACGCGATACGGAACGCGCGGATCGCATTCCGGAATCCGGCACGGCGTCACCGGCTCGTGCGTATCGTGCAGAATATGCGTCGCGGGATCGTAGACCTCGAGCACGTCGTCGCCGGTGTCGCCGTCGTTGTTCAGATCGGACCCTTGCGCAGCTTCGGAGGTCCGGAACGCGACGAGACTCGGGCCGCACACGAACTCCTCGCCGGCCCGTTGCGTGTTGACGAGCGTGCTGCCGACGCTGTCCCAGATCTGGAGGACGCGATCGAGGCTGTCGACATCGGGCGGATTCAAGCTGCCGGCGCCCTGGTCGGCCTCGGGCGTCAGGAAGACGGCGAGCGGGCCGCACATCGCGAGCGTGTCGGCGGCTTGCTGCGTGTTCGTCCACGTCCCGGCAACCGTCGGAGGATGGACTTCGACGACGCCGTCGTTGGTGTCGCCGTCGAGGTTCAGGATCGTGGTGTTCTGACCGCGCTCGTCGACGATGGCGGCGATCGCGTTGGACGACATCGCGACCGTGCGGGCCGCGACCCCGAGACTCTGCGGCGCGCCGCTGCCCGGCCAGAGAGCCGCGACCGTATCGGTGACGTCGGCATCGCCGTTCAGCGAACCGGCGGGACACGTCGCGGTGCCGAGCGCCGACTCGGGTCGCAGGAACGCCGCCATGCCGCCGGTGACGGCGACTTGGGTCGCCGGGCAGAGCGTCTGCAACGTGCTCGTCCCGGTGTGCAGCACCTCGAGTACCGAATCGATCACCTGATTGTTGTCGAAGAGCAGGTTGTCGACGCCGAGCGGATCCGTCGCGTCGACGGCGCGGACGAAGGCGTCGGTCTTGCCGTTGGTGTCGGTGGCGGGCGGAAGAAGATTGGCGTCGGGGCTGGCGAAGGCGACGGTCTGGCCGTCACCGGACATCGCGAAGCCGATCGACGCGACGAGGCTGTTCGACCCGACGGTCGCCTGGGTGCCGTTGTAGGCGACGCTCCCGCGCTTGGTCACGTTGATGAGGCGGTCGCGAACGTAGATGTCGTTGATGCCGTTCGTGTCGCCGCCGGGACCGAGGAGCGTCGTGGAGAGAGTCTGGAAGGCGACGTAGCGGCCGTCGGGGGAGATGTGCCCGAGGAACGTGAACTGGTCGCCCTGCGTTCCGTCGGTGCCGACGCTCACCCGGTCGGTCGTGGCGAGCAGGCGATCGCGCACGTAGAGGTCGGTGATGCCGTTCGTGTCGCCCGGCACGAGACCGGTACTGGCGGAGAAGAGGATGAAGCGGCCGTCGGGCGAGATCTTCTGACGTGAGAACAGGGTGGTGTCGATGCCCACGACCTCGGTCGTGCCAAGCAGCCGGTCGCGCACGAGCGACTGCGACACGGGGGACACCCCGATCTGGGCGTTGAAGGTGACGTAGCGTCCGTCCGCCGACATGTCGACGTCGTTCATCACATTGCTGAATTCGTCCGGCGTGCCAGCCAGGCCGCTCACGCGCTCGGTCGTTGCCGTGCACGCGGGGACGACGGCGCCGTTCGAACGGCACGTGTCGCGGACGAAGACGTCCGGCTTGTTGTTGGTATCGCCCGCGACGAAGTTCGTGCAGTTGCTGGCGAATGCGATGAAGCGACCGTCATCCGACACCGCCGGAGACGATGAGGAACCGACCGACGAGGACGCACAATAGGCGCCGTCGGCCGCCACGCTGACGCGCACGGTCGACGCGACGCAGCCGCCGCCGACTGCGACGCCGTTGGCGACGCAGCGATCCCGCAGGTGGACGTCGTAGGCGCCCGAGGTCAGGGGGTCGAACACGACGTTCTCGAGGTTCCAGTCGTCGGAAACGAAGACGACGAACCGCCCGTCCCGCGACATCCGCGCGCTCGTCGAGCCCCCGCAATAGATGCAGCGCGGCGGTCCGCCGTCGGCGCGGGGATCGAGCTGCTCGAGCGTATTGGCGACCCGGTCGCGGAGGTAGATGCTGGTACCCCCGAAGTCGTTCGGATTGGGAAGGTCCGTCGCGGCACTGGAGAAGATCGCGTACCGGCCGTCGTAGGAGAGCGCGCTCGGGACCGAGTCGTTGTTGGGGCCGAGCCCGCCGGCGGTGAGGCTCACGCGCGTGGTCGTGCGCGCCCCCATCTCGCGCTCCGAGGACCGAAAGAACACGCGCCCGTTCGAGACCGCGAGGCTTTGCCCGTTCACCACGAGCGCGGGATCGACGGCACGCGGCGGGCTCATCGCGATCTCCCCGCTGCCGAGGCGAAACACGCGGGCAATGGCACCCGAGGTCGTGCCGTTCTGATCGATGTCGCATTGCTTCTGGCCCGGCTCGGACTCGAGGAAGGCGAGGACGTCATTCTCGATCGCGCTCGCCGGGAAGTTGAAGGGCGGCTGGCTGATGCGCACCACGGCACGTCCCTCGGGGGTGCCAACGATGCCGCACCCGGCGGGCGCCCCCAGGTTCTCCGCGGCACCCGTCAGCCGATCGCGGAGCGTGATCACCGAGTCGGTCGTGTCGCCGTCGCCGTTGTGATCCTGGAGATCGACGTTCTCCTGGAGGGTGAAGGCAAACTGATCGGTCGTGCCCTGATAGAGGCTCTCGAGCGCGACTTGCGCGCGCGCCTCGAAGGCGTAGCCGACGCAGGTGTTGCCGAGGCCGGCGCAATCGATCGGCTGCGTGCAGGGTTGGTGCGGGTCGAGCTGACAGACCCCCGTGCCGATCGGCGTCCGCGCGAGCGGAATCGGGCCGCCGTTGGCGGCGAGCGGGGCGAAGTCACCGAAGAGCGCGCCGCACCGTCCGCCGCCGCACTGGCCGTCGTTGGCGCAGAGAGCGCCGGGCGTGGCGCCGCCGACACATGTCGTCGGGCAGGTGCCGCCCGATGGGCAATCGGTATCGAGAACGCAGCTCTTGCCCGGCGCATTCGAGCAGGTGCCGGCGCGGCGCGCGATCCGCAGAATCGTGTACGGCGCGTCGACCGAGCCGAAGAGCGCTACGACGTCGGGATCGGCCGTGGTGGGATCGGCCGCCGGCTCGAAGATCGGCGGCAGCTTCGCGCCCTCCGGCGTATAGGAGGCGAGGAACACCGGATCGGGAATCGCGAAGCCGAGTGGCGAGCGCAGCGTCGCACGCAGCAAGCGTGGTACGGGCACACCGCCGTTGGTGGCGAGCAGCCCTTGCCAATTGAAGGGCACGAGCAGATTCCCCGCGGCGTCGACCGTCATGCGGAGCTCTGAGGCGGTCGGATTGCAGGGTGCGGGACTGTTGGCGAAACACAGGCTCGAATAATCGTTGGCCTGGGGCAGTGCGGTGAAGTGGTTGAAGGTATTGCCGAGGTTCGGTTGGCAGGTGCCGTCGGCGTCGTAGAGATCGTCGACGCACGCGAGCAGACCCGAGGTCGCAGCGCAGGTCGACGTCGCGAGCCCACACGGCAACGGCGCGCCCGCGGCGGTGACAGCGATCGTCGCCGGGCCGGCGAGCGTACGGTCGTCGGTGCCGGGCGCCAGGAACGCGTCGGTATCGGGAAACCGAAACGCGAGCCGTGGGATGCCATTCCTCGGAACGATCGCGAGATCGGTCGAACGCGCTTCGATGCAGGTGGCGGCGAGGCCGGCGAACGTGGCCTCGCACGCGGCCTTCATCTTCACGATCTTGCCGCTGCTGCACGCGTCGGCGGTGAGGAACGCCACCCGCGGCGGCGCACCCGCTGGCGTGAAGACGACGGTCACGACGTGATCGTCACCGTCAGCGCCGAATCCGAGCGCCGTCGTGTCGCAGCGTCCCGGCTCGACGCCGATCTCGACGAAGTCGCCCGGCCCCGCGAAGGGTCGATTGATCGACCCGAGCGCGCCGCGAAACGTCTGAGCGGCGCTCGGGATCAGATTGCAGGCGGCGTGTGACGAGGAAGGGGTCGACGCTGAGGCGAGGAGCATCACAAGCGTCAGCGGAAAGAAGGGGGTGCGAATACGCATGGCGGAGCTTGGTCCGCGTGTCGCGACGTGTCAACAAACGAAACCCATCGTGGCGTCACCCCGCGTGCGGGCCGCATGGCGGAGCGCATAGCGGACGAAGAGCGGCGACAACCGCGGCCCAGGTGGTGACGAGGCTCAGCGCGGCGCAGGGGCCGGCAACACGCCGGTGATCAGCGCCGCGAGGTGCGCCATGTCGAGGTACTCGTCGAGCCGCGTGATGCGCCCGTCCGCGACGGTGCCGACGAGACACGCCGGAACGGCAAGAGACTTGCCGCTCGCGGTCGCGCCGCGCAGCACGTGCTGCTGCACGAATCCGGTCGGCGTGCGCTGCCGCCGTACGTCCTCGTAGCGCAGGTCGCGAATATGCTTGGTGACCCACCCGAGCACCATCAGGTTCTGCTCGACGGTCTGCGCGACGCCGTCGCTGTTGTGCCAGATGCGACAGTCGGGCGCGTAGATCTCGCGGAGCGCGGCGACGTCGCCGGCGGTCACCGCGGCGAAGAGGCGTTCGGCGAGCGCGAGGATGGGATCGTCATTCATTGCGATCGCCTCCGCTTCACCGGCTCCGCTGACGCAACCAGATGGCCAGAGCCTCGGCATCCAGCTCGCCGCGGGCAATCGTCAGTATGACGTCCGTCAGCTCGGCGGTCGCAAAATCCGGCTCGACCTCGTTGACCAGCAAAAAAACGATGCCCGCGTGTGCACCACCGCGTTTGTTTCCGTCTACGAACGGGTGGTTCATCACGAGTGAGTGGATCAAGGCCGCAGCCTTGGCGGCAACGTCGGGATAGAGATCTTCCCCGCCGAACGTCGCCTGCGGGCGTGCCGCTGCCGATTCGAGCGCACCTCGGTCCCGGATCCCCGAGGCCCCACCGAAGCGGTGAATCTGCAGCCGGTGGAGATCGAGAATTTGGGCGACGGAAAGGTACTCGATCACTTCGCCAGTTCGCGAAAACTATCCGCGTAGCGATCGGCGACGGCCTCGGCCACCTTCGCGAAGCGGCGGCTGACCTTGCCATCCTCGAACTGGCGCGCCCCGGCCCGGATCGTCACGGCCCCCGTTTGCGGGTGCACGGTCACGTCGACCTCGTCGCCCTTCTCGAGCTTGAGCTCTTTGACGACATCCGCTGGCAACGTCACGGCGAGCGAGCTTCCGGCCTGCACCAGTTTTCGCTTCATGTCAGTACTAAATATGTACACAGTGATCGGGTCAAGCCGAAAGGCCACGGAAAGTACAAGGGGACGGCGGGAGGGTCCTGACGCGCCGGCGATCAGGGTAACGGGTCAGCGCCGCAGGGTTCGCAGATCAACTGCGACTTGAGCACTTCGAGCTGCGAACCGCTGTAGCGGCCTCCCGACGTGGCGACTTGCGGATGGGGCTTCGCCACGCCCGGCGCCGCGATCTTGTAGCAGCACTGCCGCGCGCTCGGATCTTCGACACCGGAGCCGAGATCGACCGGAGCGCACACCATCGCCGGACCTTTGACCGTCGCGGTGTCGGTCGCGAAGACGTCGCTGAGGGGCTGTTGCGTCGCGCTGAACTTGGGGTTCTTCAGATCCTTGGTCTTGTAGCAGCGGACGGCGTTCCCGGCGGTGCAGGTGGAGGCCCACTGCGCTTCGCCGGTGCTCGCGTCGAGCGTCACCCCCGAGAAGCGGCCGGGGGGGCACGCGGTGCAGCTCTCGGCGGCGACGCCCGGGCTGAACCGTCCCGGGCCGCAGCTCGTGCACGCCTCCGCGCCACTGCTCGCGTAGCGCCCCGGTCCACACGCTTTGCACGTGGCGGCCCCGTCCGTCGCGTAGCGCCCCGGCCCGCAGTCCGCGCACGCGTTCGCGCCGGCGTCGCTGAAACGCCCCGGTCCGCACGCCTCGCACGACGTGGCACCGCTCGCGGGCGAGAATCGTCCGGGTCCGCATGTGCTGCAGCTCGTCTGCCCGGTCGCGTCGCGCGCGGAGCCGGCGGCGCAGTCGAGACACGTCGACGCCGCCGGCGCATCCTGGAAGCGGCCCGCCCCGCAGGCCGCGCACGCCGCCCGACCGGGGGTGTCGGCAAAGCGACCCGTCTCGCAGGGGAAGCAGCTCTCTTGCCCGAGCGCGGGCTGATAGCGGCCGAGGTCGCACGCTTCGCACGTGCCGGTCGCCGCCGACGCATAGCGGCCCGGCTGACAACTCGGCTGCGCCGCGGCAGGCGACGGCGCGACGGTCGCGAGCGCGACGACGAACAGCAGAAACCAACCCGTGCGAGCAATCGTCATGGCGTCCTCCTGCGACGGGTATCGCCGCGCAGCGTTGGGCTTACTATGGAAGGACGGGCGCTCGTCAAGGCGAATCTGCAGTCACGGAGGGCCGGTCGACCAGACGGCGGACCGCCGCCACCTCGGGATCGTCCGCGCCGAGACTCGCGGCGGCCCGATCCGCCAAGCGGCGCGCTTCGGCTCGATCCTCGTCTCCGGCGACAGCCAACACCGCGGCGAGACGGACGAGTGCCGGTGGCCAGTCCGGCTGGAGCTCCAGCTCGGCGCGGAGCGCGGCGCGCGCGCCGCCGCGATCGCCCATCGCCTCGAGCACGAGGGCGCGGTTGTACTGCGCGGAGGCGAGGCGGGGCGCCAGACCCAGCGCGGCATCGTAGGCCGCGAGCGCCTCGCCGAGCGCGCCGCGCGCGGCCAGCACGATGCCGAGGTGCAGCTGCGCGTCGGCGAGGTCGGGGCGCAGGCGCAGGGCGGTGCGGTACTCCGCTTCGGCGACCTCGAGCTCACCGCGCCGGGCGCCGAGTGTGCCGAGCCGATGGTGGGCGACCGCATCGTCGGGGGTGAGCGCGAGCAACGCCCGGTAGCGAGCGACGGCCGCGTCGAGATCGCCGGCTTCGGCGAGCGTCTGGGCGAGCGCTCCCAAAACCGTGGCCGGCGGCGCCCCGAGTGCGAGCGCGCGTTCGAAGTGCGCGCGCGCTGCGGCGAGCTCGCCGCGTTGACGGAACGCGCGGGCGAGGCCCGCGTGCCCCATGGCGTCGTCAGGCGCGAGCGCCAGCACCTCCCGGTATCCGGCGATCGCCTCGTCGAGCCGACCGCGCTGCTGCTCGGCGCGCGCGAGATTGTAACGCGGCCGCAGGAGATCCGGGCGCGCCGCCGACGCCGCCGCGAAATGCTCGGCCGCCGCGTCGACGTGGCCCTCATGCAAGCGGACCTCGCCGAGACTGTTGCGCGCTTCGGGGTCATCGGGTCCGAGTCGCACGGCTGCGCTGGCATGGATCGCCGCCTCGTCCCATGCGCCGCGCGCCACGAGCCGGGCGGCGAGCCCGCGCTCGGCAACGAGGTTGTCCTCCGTGACCGCGAGGGCGTGGCGGAAGACGGTCTCGTCGTCCCGCCAGTGTGCGAGCTGTCGTTCCGTCGCCACGAGGCACGCGGCCGCCATGGCGACCAGCGTCGCGACGGCCCCGGCGCGGCGAGAGCTCCGGGCCAGTGCTCCGACCAGCGCCGCGAGCGCCAACAGGGGACCGAGCGACGGCAGCCCGGTGAAGCGATCGCCCGGCGCTCGACCGAGCACCGGCAGCAGCGCGACGAGAAACCAGAGCCAGCCGAGCGCGAGTGCCGGCACACGCATCCGAACGGCGAGCACGGCGGCCGTCAGCGCCGCCACCGCGATCACGGCGCCGGGCGCCCACCAGGGCGGCGCGGTGACGACCGGAAGCGGCGTCAACGCCACCGGGACGAGCACCGCCCCGACGTAACGCGCGACGGTCGCGAAGGCGTTCGCGACCCACGGGCCGAGCGCGCCGGCCGGAGGCAGGAGCCCGGCTGGCGGCGTGATCACCAGCGCCGCCAGCGCGAGCACCGCGAACGGCAGCTTCTCGCCGAGGCGGCGCCGGCAGCGCGCGTCCCGTCCCGGCGCCGCGACGTCGAGCCGCCCGAGCGGCCACGCATCGAGGAGCAGCAACAACACGGGTACCGGCGCCATGAGTGGCGTCGCCGCGACGCCGACGGCGTAGGCGGCGACGCCGACTGCATAAACGCCGACCGCGGCCGCGTACCGCCACCACCCGCCCGCGCGCGCCCAGGCTTCGTACGCGAGCAACGCCAGCAACACCGCCGTGAACCCGACCACGGCGGGGCCGACCGCACTGGTCCACACCAGCGACTCCACCCGCAGCGGATGGAGGGCGAAGAGCGTCGCCGCGAGCACGCTCGGCAGCAGCCGGTGCGACAGTCGCGCGAGCAGCAGCGTCACGAGCGCCGCGTCGACCGCATGCAGCGCGACGTTGGCGCCGACGCCCATCGTCGCGACGACGGGCCCGGGCGCCGCGCCGTCGAGCCCGACGAGCTCGCCGCCCAGCGCGGGCGCGAACACCGCGGCCGTGACGAGCCCGACGGCGAGCGCCGCCGCGTACGACCGATCAGGCATCGGCCGCGAGGCCGAGCGCGACCATGACGACACCCGCGAGCAAGAGCGCCGCGCCGACCGGCACGAGCAGGATGCCGAGTCCCGGATCACCGCCCCACGGCCACAGCCCACCCAGCAAAAAGCCGGCAGGAAGGGCGACGCCGGCGCCGAGCAGGCACGCCGACGCCAGCGCCGCCCGCGGCACCACCCGCGGCGCGCGAATGCTCAGCGTCGCCGCGAACGCCAGGTGCACGAGCGCGAGCAGCGTGCCGTGCACGTGCGCCAACGTCAGCAGGAGACGCCGGGTGGCGTTGGCGACGTCGAGATACCAGCCGATCTTGAAGCCGTGCAGCGCTTCGAGCGCGATCCCGAGCGCCAGGAACACGGCGAGCGACCACCACCCCACGCGGAGATGGCGGGTCACGAGCTGCGCGTCGTCGGATGCCGTCATCGTCATTCCTTCAGCACGACCGGCCGCTGATCGCGCGCCGCGAGGAGCGTCGCGAGCGCGGCGCGATCGAGGCGTCCCGCCTGGTCGTGCAGCACGGCGGCACCCGCGTCCGCGGGCCGCGCGCGGGCGTCGGCCGCGGCCACCACGGCGTCGCGCGTCGCGCCCCGCACGGCCGCCGCCGCGAGGAAATCGTAGTCGCCGAGCGCGACGTCGGCGCGCGCCGCGAGCGTGCGGGCGGCGACGAAGCGGACCGCGTCGTACGGGTCGTCGAGCGCCTGCGCGAGGAGCGGCACCATCCAGGCGTCATCGGGACGCCCCGCGGCGCTCCGCGCCGGCGCCCAGCCCATGCTCCATGCGACGAGCGCGCGTTGCCCGGCATCCCCGGCGACGAGCCAGCGCACCCCGGCCGCGAGCGTGCGATCCTCGTCGCCGAGCGCGGGCATCGGCGAGCCGTACCATGCTTCGAGGCGCTCCGCCGCCCACGCGAGCGGGCGATCGAGGTGGCAGAGGTTGCAGGCGTTGGGGCGGCCGCTCGCGAGCGTGGTCGCGACCGAGGGGCTCTCGATCTGGTGGCTGCGGATCGCCTTCAGGAGACCCCAGGCCGTGTAGGGCATGTGGCAGTCGTAGCACGCGCTCCCCGGCGAGCCGGCGGCGTGATGCGTGTGCGCCGGCACGTCGGCCGCCACCGCGGCGTGACATTGAATGCAGCCGTCGTCGCCGAGCGCGTGCGGCGCCAGCTGATCGTCGGCCCACGCCGACGGCGCGCGCCGATCGTCGTGGCGCTGGTGCATGTCGTGACACGAGAGGCACGAGAGCGGCCCGTGCTGCGCGCACGGTGAGCCTTGGACGCCGTGGAGCTCGCGGCCGGTGACGCGCACCACGCCGTCCGACCAGAAACGGCCGTCGACGAAGCCGGCGAGCTCGGGGCGGTCGCTCGGCAGCACGTCACGCGTGTCGGCGAGGCGCGCGCCGGGGCGGAACGCCGGCCCGTGCGCGTTCCATTCGGGAAACGCCGCCGGCGACGTCACCGTCGACACCATGTGGCACTGGCCGCACACCTCCGAGGCGCGCTCCGGTGAGAGGCGGCGCGGATTCACGATCGTCGGGTCGCCGACGTCCTCCGAGCGACGCGCGCGGTGGAGCGCGTAGCGCCGCCGCGGATCGCGGTTGGCCGCCACGTGCTCGGCCGCGGGCCCGTGACACGCCTCGCAGGCAATGCCGAGCTCGCCGACCTCGGTCCGCACCACGCCGTCGTCGCCGAAGCGCGGCCGGCCCGCGGTCGCGTGGCATTGGATGCAGTTCCGATTCCAGCCGCCGTGGTCGGTCGCGAGCGCGGCGTCCGGGTGGGGCGGCGGCTGCAGGAAGGTGGCGCCGTTCGGGAGCCAGCGCCGCTCGGCGATCCGATAGACGATCGGCAGATGCGAGACGGCGCGATCGCCGCCGTCCTCGAACCAGAAGTCCTGCTCGTGATGCGAGCCGGTCGTCATGACGAGGCGGCGCTCGACCCGCGGCGCGCTGGCCGGCGGGCCCCGAAACGCCGGATCCGGCATCGTCACCGTGACGTCGTCCCCGCGCCGGCGGAGCTCGTAGCGCGCGCCTCCGACCACGATCGGAGCGCCATCGAGAGCGGGAATGACGGTGTCCGGGGTCGCCACCTGCGTCATCGTGCGGTGGTAGGTCGCGTGCCAACTCCCGTGCTCGCGGGGATGACACTCGCGGCACGCGCCCGACGACACGTAGCCGCCGGCTTCGACGCGCGCCGGCCGGTTCGCGATCTCGGCTTCGATGATCGGCGGCCGCCGCGCGGCAACCGCAGTCCAGGTCACGAGCGCGGCTATGGCCAAGAGTCCAGGAAAAAGGCCCCGTGGCGCCTCAGGCCGCAGCGCACGCAGCAGCGGGCGCAGTGCCGCCCAGAGGATGAGCGTGATCAGCCCGACTTCGAGCACGCCAATGTCCGGCACGGGCGCGGACTCTAGCAGCAACCGGGGTGCCCAATGCGATCCATCACATGGATGCTGCGACGGGCCGCTTCCCTCCCGCGCGCGCTACCTATTCGTGGCCATCCCTACGATCGGCCTGAGCTTCGATCACGGGCCAGCACGCACCGCTCGCACAACGCCGACGTTGCCCTTGTCGGCGTTGGCCACGCCTCCGTCGCTGAAATACACGAGCCACGCATCGGACGGGCTATTCGCGACGCCCGTGGCTGACCAATGGCCGTTGGCGACCGTCGGACCAAAGATCGGGGCGATACACGGGCTCGTCCCGCACGGGTTCGGCTCGAGCAGAATGCTCCGCAACTCGACGATCGTCGGTATCCGCCAGTCACAATGGCCGGCGAAACATTCCGTGAGCGTCGCGCCATCGTTGCTCCCGCCGTTGAGCGCGGGAAGAAAATCCGTGAACGCCGTCCCGTTCGGCGTTGTCCCCCCGAGCGTCACATTCCAGCTATAGAGGTTGTCCACGTCGTGCCGGTCGCCGAAGTTCGGGCCACTCCCCACGGAGGTGGTCTTCTGCTCCCACTGCAGCCCCGTCTGATGGTCCGTCACCGTCCCGTCGCCGTTGTCCACATAGCGCGTCGCGAAACACCCGCTGGTGTCGATCGCGCACCCGGAGGCACACCGTATCGTGCCCCCGGCGAAGCCTTGGGTGGCGCAGGTTTCATCGCCAAAGTCGTTGCCGTCGCAGCCTTCGGAGCCCTGCCGCACATTGTCGCCGCAGCGCCGGAGACCGCTGCCGTCGAGACCGAGCCCGATCACGGAGCTCTGGGTATCGACGGCGTTGTCAAAATCGTCGGCCGTGAGCGGTGCATCGCCGCAGGTTGCGCCGGCCTTCGCGGCCTTCGCTTCCGTCGCCGCCCACGCTTTCAAGAATGTCGTCCGGCACTTGCCGCGCGTGGTCGTGTACTTGCCGGGGTCCGCGCTCGTGATGAAATTCGCAGTCGCCGTCTGCAGGCACGCTGCGTACTTGCCTACCGCCTTGTTCTTGGCCACCGCACACTTCTGAACCGGCGTCGGCTTCGCATGGGCCGTCGGAACGGCGAGCACCAGCGTGCTGGCGGCGGTGAACATGATGAGCAGCTTGGAGGCTCGGCACGAGTTCCGGATACGAGTCACTTGCGGATCAGGGGCGCCGGTAGGGTTGGTGTTCGTCCAGGATGTCATGCGGGGTCCCTTTCTTCTCGGGTATGCATCGAGCACGCGCCGGGCTGGAGTAGCAGCCTGTCCCTCGGCGCTCCAGTCCTGGCGAAGATCATCGCGGGTGTCAGAGGGTCGGGTTTGGCGCTCCTTGTGACGGGGCCCATTCACGCGCCTTGCGCGCAACGCGGCCGCATGATCCGGCCAATCGTGAAGCGTCGCAGGATCGAAGATCGAAGTCCGCGCCGTGGGCGATCGCGTGTTGTCGCCCAGGGTGACCGAGGGGTATGGTTTCGCGATGCTCGACGATGCCGAGGCGGTGCGGCTCATCCGGGAGGCGGTACCCGGTGTGGTCGTGATCTACCGATTCGGGTCGAGCGTACAGGGAACGATGCACGCCGGGAGCGACGTCGACCTCGCCTTCCTCGCGCCGCACGCGCTCGATCCGATGCGGCGGTTTACGCTCCAAGGGGATCTCGCCCTCGCCCTCGGGCGCGCCGTGGATCTGGTCGATCTCGCGGCTGCGTCCACGGTGTTACGCATGCAGGTGGTCTCGCAAGGGCTCGTCATCGGGGTGTTCGACGCGGCGGAGCAGGCGCGTTTCGAAACCTACGCCTACTCCGCGTACGCCCGACTGAACGAGGAGCGTAAACACATCCTCGATCAAGTGCGGCGCGAGGGGACGATTCATGGTCGATGACGTCGCGCTGAACAAGGCGGCGATCATCGAACGGTGCGTCGTGCGCGTGCGCGAGGAATACGCCGGCGACGACCAGAATCTCCTCGCCAACCTGACGCGGCAGGACTCGATCATCCTCAATCTGCAACGGGCGTGCGAGGCTGCGATCGATCTCGCCATGCATCTCGTCCGCACCCGCCACCTGGGAGTGCCGCAGGAGACGCGCCAGGCCTTCGAGCTGCTGCGCGACGCGCGATTGATCGAGGCTGACCTGGCCGATCGCATGGCCCGCATGGTTGGCTTCCGCAACGTGGCCGTCCATGACTATCGCCGACTCGATCTCGAGATCGTGAAGCGCATCGTGACGGTGCACCTGGAGGATTTCCTCCTCTTCAGCGAGCGGGCGCTCGCACTCACGCTCTGAGCGTCCCCGCCAGGGAAAGATCGGTCGCGGCAAGCGTGCCCGCATTCTTCGAGACGCGATTGCCGGACGCGGCCGCACCGTAACGGGGCGGGAGCATCCGGATGGGGATTCCGTGCTCGCTCGCGCGCGACGCGTCCGATACACTCTGCGCGTGCGACCGGAGGACATCGCGCGCTACGCTCGCCGGGATTGGGCGGGGGCGAACGCGTCCAAAACCGAGCAATGGCTGGAGGAACGCGGTCGCCGGGGCGTGCGGTGGTGCTTCCAGGTCGCCGACGACCTGCGCCGCCAGGTTTCCCGCCTGCACCCCACATGGCCAGACGCCGCGGAGCGCCAGGCGGATCTCGAGACGCACGTCCGAGTGGGAGAGGCCCTTCGTCGTGTCCGCCGAACCCGCGACGATTGACCTTCTCCGCGCGCTCGCGCCCGCGCTCGCGAGATTCGGTGGCCGGTGGTTCCTCTTCGGTGCTCAAGCGGTGCTGGTGTGGGGACGTCCCCGACTGACCGGCGACGTCGATGTGACGATCTTCCTCGATCCCGAAGATCCCCCCGCGTTCGTGACGACGATGCAGGAGGCTGGGTTCGACCTCCGCGTTCGGAACGTCGAGGATTTCGTGTCACGGAACCGGGTGTTCCCGTTCACGCATGCGGCAAGCGGCCTCGCACTCGATGCCGTTCTCGGCGGGCCGGGATTCGAGGAAGAATTCGTACGAACGGCGCGCCCGGTCGATATCGGTGGCCTCGTCGTTCCCGTCATCGGCCCGGAGGAGCTGGTCGTCACCAAGATCTTGGCGGGTCGATCCAAAGATCTGGAAGACGTTCAAGGGATTCTTCGTACGCAGGGGGACGGGCTCGACCTCAGCCGCATCCGCGATCTTCTCGGCCAGCTGGAGGCAGCAATCGATCGGTCGGATCTGCTGCCAGCGCTCGAGGAACAGATCCGTGTCGTGCGCCGCCGACCCTGACCCGGGCGCCCCTGGTCGTTCGCACCGGCTTTCCGTTATCCGCGTTGCTGCGTTCGGGGGGATGCGGGGCGCAGCTCCTCGAACCGCGCGAGCGCGGCATCGACGGCCTCGGGCTCGAAATACTCCAGGCGGGAGACCCGGCCACGTGCCGTCGTGAAGAGCATGAGGTAGTCGCTCTCGAACTCGCCGCCTTCGGGGAGCGTGCCGATCCGCCGGAGGGCGGTGACCCCGCCGCGACGCGCGGACGCATGCCAGACGAGGCCGCTCTCGACCCGCTGGTTCGGCGCAAGCTCCCAGAGTGCCGCCAGGCTCTCGACGTAGGCGTCGCCGCCCTCGATCCGACCGATGCCCGTCCGGCGGTGATCGTCCACGACGAGGTCGGCGGCGATGGCGGCAAGGCAGCGCGCCCGGTCGTGCGCATTGAACGCCTCCACGGAATCGAGGAACACGCTCAGCCCGGCCGGCGCCGCAGGATCGATCGCGGTCCAGCGCGCGTACGCCTCGCGCTGTGCTGCCAGCAGGTCGTCGGGGTCGAAGACGATCGTAGCCTTGGCGCATCCCGCCTCGTCGGCCTCGACGGTGGTCACGTATTCGATCTCGACGCGACCGTCGTCGGGTCCTCCGACATAGAGCCCGCGATAGATGTGAATGCGATCGCCCGCGGTCCCGAGCAGTCGGCGCTCGACCCGAAAGCCCGCCCCGGCTCGTTCCCGCAGGGACGCAATCAGCAAGTCGACGCCACCAGTCATTTGCAGGAGGCGCCGCCGGTCCTCCCATATGAGGTCGGCCGCAAACGACGCGCGCATCGCCTCCCAGTCCCGCGCATTGAACGCCGCCGCGAAGGGATCGGCGGGGAGCGCTGCGCTCGACGCCAGCGCAGTCGGCGGCGGCAGCGGAGCGGTGAGCTCGATCTCCGCGAAGCGCGCCCGCGCCGCGTCGAGGTGGTGCGGATCGTAGAAATCGAGGCGGCACGCCTTGCCGTCGGCGTCGAGCTCGACCACCCACACGAACGGGCTCTCGAACGCGCCCCCGTCACGCGTTCCCACCCACAGGAGCTCGGCGATCGAGCCGCGCGCCGCGGTGCGAACGTGGTCGAGCCGACCCTGCGCGTCGGGCGCGAGGTCGATCATCGCCCGCAGCGACCCGACGAACGCGACCGGACCCGTGAGCGTGTCCCAGCCCACCAGCCGATGATCGCGCGCCACGAGCGCCGGCGCATGCAGGGCGGCGAGGGCGTCCCAATCGCGATCCGCGAGCGCGCGGCCAAACGCGACATGGTAGGCCACCGCCCGGGAATCCGCCGCCGCGCCGGCATGCCAGCGCGCGTCGAGCTCGGCGTAGGCGGCGGCGAGATCCTCGGGGTCGAAACGCACCCACCAGATGAAGCGACCGCGCTCGTCCACCTCGAAAACGATGAAGGACAGGATCTCGCTCAGACCTACGTCGGCGTCGGTAACCTCGGCAGTCGAACGCCCGAGCGCCAGCCGCTCGCCGCGCGTCGCGAGTACCCGGGAGTCGATTCGCACCGCGCGCCCTGCCCTGAGCTCACGGGTGAACGCGAGGAACTGCTCTAGGTCGAGCTCGAGCTGCACCAGCCGCCGCCGGTCGGAATAGTGGAATCCCTCCGCAAAAAGCCGCGCGAGGCCCTCCTCATCGTGCGCCATCAGGCAAAGGTTGGCCGCATCCACCGTCGCGCGGATAGCGTTGGCGAACAGCTCCAGCGGCGCGGCGGGCGCCGCCAGCTCGGCAAAACGCGCCCGGATCTCGGCGAGCTGCGCATGGTCGTAGAGGTCGTCGCGCACGAGCTTGCCGTGCTCGTCCACCGCGATGACGACGGTCACCGGAATCTCGTAGGGGCCTCCATCGCGGGTGCCCTGCCACTCCATCTGCAGCAGGAACCCGCGACCGTGGTGGCGCACGTGATCGAGGCGCACCCGCGTATCCGGCGCGAGCTCGACGAGCGCGCGCAGGGTCTGCGCCCAGGCGCCCCCACCGTGCGTCGTCCCGAGAATGGCGAACGGCCGATGGTCGTACTGGACGAACGTCGGCGCGCACAACGCCGCCAGCGCGTCCCAGTTTCGTGCGCTGAACGCGCGGGCGAACGCGAACGGCGCCACGAGGAGCGCCGCGGCCTCTCCGGCTTCATACCGTCGGTCGAGCTCGGCGTAGGCGGCCTCCATATCCTCGGGGGCGAAGAGCACGGCCGCGACGGCGCGACCGCGGTCGTCGGCTGTGAGGACGACGCGGTGGTCGATCTCGAGCGGGCCACCCCCGCCCGCGACCTCGCCTTCGAAGATTAATCGCACGAGCGCCAGGCGCTCGCCGCGCGTCGCGATCGTCGTCGGGGTCCAGCGCGCGTTCGGGACATCGAAGAGGGTGCGGTGCTGCTCCAGGAAGCCTTCTCTCCCGAGCTCGATGCGCAAGAGCGGCCGGCGATCGTCGAAATGCATGATCGGGGCGCAGAGATCCGTCAGGCCCTGCCAATCGCGCCGGGCGGTGGTCGACGCGAGGCCATCGAAGAAGCGCGTCGCCGCGTTGGCAAAGGGCTGCGGCGACGCAGCCGGCGCGGTCAGCGCGGCGAAGCGCGCGCGCGCCTGGTCGAGTTGCTCGGGGTCGTAGAGGTCGATCCGCACGCACTGGCCCTGGTCGTCGGATTCCAAGACCGAGACGAACGGGATCTCGTAGCGGCCACCGTCGCGCGAGCCATGCCATACGATCTGAGAGAGCGCGCCGCGGAGGCCGCGGCGTATGTGGTCGATGCGCAGCCTGGTGTCGGGTGCGAGCTCGACCAGCGCGCGAAAATTCCGTACCCAGGCTTCGCCGCCGCGCGTCGTCCCGAGTACGGCGAGGCGGCGGTGGTCGTACTCGGTGAAGGTCGGCGCACAGAGCGCCGCCACCGAGTCCCAGTCGCGACTGGCGATGCCGCGGATGAAGGTCGTCACACCCTCGGCGTCGGCGGCACCCTCGCCAGCCGCGTAGCGCGCGTCGAGCTCGGCGTAGGCAGCGTCGAGTTCCGTGGCGTCGAACGCGATGGCTTCCACCCAGAGGCCGTGCTCGTCGATCTCCCAGAGGTACAGGTACTCGAGCTCGCTCGGGCCGACATCGCCGTCGGCGAGCGTGAGATGGACCCTGCCCAAGGACAGACGCTCTCCGCGGGTCGCGAGACCCGTGCTGTCTTGCCGTGCGGAAGCCATGTCGCCCAACTGGCGAGCGAAAACGACATAGCCCTCGCGATCGAGCACCACTTGGGACATCGAGCGCCGGTCGTCGAAGCGGAAGTCTGGAGAGAGCATCCGCGCGAAGCCGTCCCAATCGCGGGCGTGCCAGCATGCCGACAGGCGCACCAAGGCCCGTGTCGCGACGTTGGGGAACGGTGGCTCTGACGGCGCGGGCGCTTGCGCGCTATCTCCAACCAGCGCGTCGAAGCGCGCCAGCGCCGCAGCCTCCTGGTCGGGCTCGAGCTCCTCGGACCGCGTGATGAGACCGTCGGCCCCGTAGACGCTCACCGTGAGCATGACGTTCTCGAACGGTCCGCCGGTCGCGCGGTTGATCCCGAACCAGGTTTCTCGCGTGACGATCACGTCGGGCGCGCAAGCGAGGATGTCGTCGATGCGCCGGGAGAAGTCCGCTGCCAGCTCGGACTGCGCGCGAAACTGCCGCCGGCCTGCCTCCCGCCCCTCGAACGACCACAGCCCGAGGCTTCGGTAGTCGACGTTGACGATCGACGAATCATACCCGCTGACGATGCGATCGGCGTCGAGCGGTCCCTCAAAGGCCGCGAGCCCGCGGGCGATCCCCGCGGCGCGCGTGCGCTCGAGACCGTCCGGCAGGATCTCGGCCCAGCGCGCGTGGAGGCGCGCGATCGCCTGGAGGAGGTGGTCGCTGGCGAAGACCTCGGATATCGTCAGTCGCCCGGCCGCATCGACCTCCTGCACGATGATGCTCTCGATCTCGAACGCGCCGACGTCGAACCGGCCTCCCGCCGTCCCGCTCGCAGTGACGAGGCGCCGCAGCAGGCAAAGCGAGTCGCCGAGCGTCGCCAGCACCTCGAGGCGGAACTCGAGATCCGGCATGCGCATCATCCGGCTGCTCGACTCGAGCTGCCCCGCGCGCCCGTACGTCGTGGCCGTCGGATGCTCGATCGTCTGCATCGGGTCGGCGAGCCGCGCGTCGATCGCGGCGAGGTCGCGGCGTGCGAACGCGGCCTCGATGGCCGCGCAGGTCGTGGCGGCAGCGTTCGGGCGCACCCGACGCTGGAGGCGACGCTGCGGCGCCGGGCTCGCGGTCAGCGCATCGAAGCGCCTCAGCGCATCATCGACTTGCTCGGCCTCGAAGGTTTCGTGCCGGAGCACCCGCCCTTCGGCGTCGAAGACGTTGAACGTGCAGACGGTGCGTTCCCAGGTCCCGCCGCCGTCGCGCCAGATGCCGGTCGACGTGGTCGTGCGGACGAGCCCGCGCGGTTCGAGCACGAGCACGTCGTCGAGCCGGAAGCGGAGGTCGTCGGCGACTTCATTGAGCGTCGTCTGCAGCAGCTTGCCCAGCTCCAAGCCCGAGAGCTTTCCGTAACCGACCGTGCGGTGATCGACGTCTTCGTAGGCGGGCGAGTAGAGCGCTTCGATCCCGCCGGGAGCCTCACCCGGCAACAAGATGAAGGCGACGGCACGCGCCGTCGTCGTCGCGCGCTCCCGTGCGGGGCCCGCGGGGAGCTGCGCGGCGTACCGCTCGTAGATGCGGACAACGGCGTCAGCCAAGCGGTAGGCAGCGAAGATCTCGATGAGGGTCCCGGCCTCGAAGACCACGATCTCCTCGCGGTCGAAGGCGCCGACGGCAAAGCGTCCGCCCGTGCTTCCCCCGGCGGAGATGTGGCGCCGGAACAGTCCCAGCGAGTCTCCGAGCGTCCCGAGCGGTTCGTGCCGCACCCGCGGGTCCTGCATGCGAAGCAAGCGTTCGTACGACTCGATCGCGCCGTCGCGCCCGTAGGTGGATTCCGTCGGGTGATCCACGACCTGGATGCCGGCCGGAAGGGAGGCGATCCACGGCGCGAGGTCGCCACTTGCAAACGCAGCGTCGAAAAGTTCCGCCGCATGCGTGGTGGCGTTGACCGTCACGCCCCGACGAGACGCCGGCGCCCCGCCCCCGGTCAGCGCGTCGAAGCACGCGAGCGCCTCGGCCTCCTGGTCGGGCTCGAAGAGCTCGATGCGTGCCACGAGCCCGTCGGCGTCGAAGGTGGTGACCATGAGGACGACGTTCTCGAACGACCCCCCGCTGGCGAGGCTGGTCCCGAAGTAGGTCTGTCGGACGACGCTGACATCCAGCTCGAGCGCGAGCACGTCGTCGTCCAGCACGCTGAAACCCGCGGCGAGCTCCGCCTGATACTGCAGATGCGTTCGCCAGCCCTCCCGGTCCTTCGCCGACCACGTACCGAGCGTTCGGTGGTCGACACATTCGAAGGAGGGAGCGAGGGTTTGTATGGCCCGGTCCTCGTCGATCAGCTCCTCGGACCCCGCGTCGACGCGCGCGATGACGCTCGCGCGTCGCCGCGCGGGGCCCTCCGGCAGGCTCTCGGCATAGAGCTCCTTGAACCGGCGGATGGCGTGCCGCAGGCGGTCGGCGGCGAAGATCTCGCAGTGGCACCAACGCCCGTGCTCGTCGGTCTCGATCACCACGACCTCGTCGAAGTCGCTGCGTCCGAATTCCGCCAGATGGGCTTCGGTGAATCCTTCGAGCCCGAGCGTGTGGCGCTCGAGCACCAGCGTGTCGCCGAGCGCCGCGAGGATCTCCGAGTGGAAATCCAGCCGGCCGGCTTTCATCATCGAGCGCCACGCCGCGAGCATCTCGCGCCGGCCGTAGGTGGCGCGGGTCGGGTGGTGCACGACGCTCAAGTCTTCGGCGAACACGGCGCCGACGGCGGCGTCGTCGCGCGCGCCGATCGCCGCCCAGAATCGTTCGGCGCTGCGGGTCGCGGCGTTCGGGCGCACGCGGCGTTGCACGGGAGGTTTCGGCGTCGCATCCGCCGTCAGCGCGTCGAAGCGTGCGAGCGCGTCGGCCTCGTGGTCCACGTCGAACCACTCGACGCGGGCGCAGAGCCCCTCCCCATTGGTGACAGTCAACTCCAGAAACTCGCGCTCGTACGCCCCGCCACTTCTGCGGTCGGTCCCCCGATTGGCCCGCCGAAGAAGCATGGCATCACGCGTGAGGCGGAGAATCTCGTCGACGCTGAAAACGATGTCGGTGGCGACGTCGTGGAGCGAGTGCAGGTGGGCACCGATCGCTTCCGGACCGCGCGCGGACCAGGTCGAGATCCTCCGGTGGTCGACGTGCTCGACATCCGGAGCCAGCACGGCGATCAAGCGCTCGACATCCGTCGGCGTCATATCCGCCGAGACCGTCCGGGCCATCGCCGCGGCCCGTTCGCGCTCCGGGCCCGCAGGCAACCCGTCGGCATAGCGCTCGTAGAAGCCCGAGAGGGCGGCGCCGAGGCGATCGAGGCTGAACATCTCGACGTGCCGGATCCGACCCGCCTCGTTGGTGCCGAAGATCGCCACATCCACGATCTCGTAGGGGCCGACATCGAAGTGCGCACTGACCGCGGCGCTCGCCGACATCTCGCGGCGAACGAGCGCCCACGAGGATCCCAGCGCCGCGAGAGGAATGTAGGCGAGGCGCGCATCGGGAGATTGCAACAACCGCATCATCCCCCGGCGCATACCGTCGCCGTCGTAGGTCGAGCCGGTTGGGTGGTCGATGCATTGCGCGTCGTCCGCATAGAACGTGGCGAGCGCGGTGAAGTCACGCGCGGCGGCGATCGCCTCGAACTCGGCGGCCGCCCGCGTGGCCGCATTCTCAGGCACCGGACGGCGAGCGGGCGACGCGGCGGCGTGGATCTCGACCGAGGCAGACGACGATACGGCGACGCCATCGCGCTGGCGCGCGTGGTCGGCCAGCACCGTCGCGCCCTTCGCCTCCCAAAGCTCGAAGGCGCGGCGCTCCTCCGCGTCCGCCTCGGTACGCCGGCCGGCGACACGCATCGCGGCCGCGAGTGCGAGCCGAGCGTCCGCGTGATCGAGCAATGCATCGGTCGAGGCGGCGATCGCGACCGCCGCCTCGGCGAGCTCGATCGCCGCCGCGGGCTCACCGCGCCGCGCCAGCGCTTCGGCCCGCACGCCGCGCCACGCGATCGCAGCCTGCAAGTCGTCGCCCGCGAGCAGCTCGCTCTCGTGCGAGAGCGTCTCGGCCTCGGCGGCGCGGTCCTGCGCGAGGAGCGCGCGGCCGAGCAGCGCCGCGGCACGGGCGGCGTCGATGCCGAGCCCGAGAGAGCGGAGCCCTTCGTAGCCGGCGCGGAGCGCGCGCTCGGCGGCCGGCGCGTTGCCTTCGAGGAGATCGACACGGCCCGCGAAGACGTCGGTCTCGAAGAGTCGATGCGCGATCCCGAGCTCCTCGACCATCGTGCGCGACGACGCGAGCATGCGACGGGCGGCATCGGTGCGGCCGCGCAGCGCCTCGAGCACGCCCTGGCAGCTGAGCGCCACCGCTTCGACCGCCGGCGCGCCCTGCGTGATGCGGAGCACGCGCACGACGTCGAGGCAGCGGCCGCTCGCCCGCGTGACCGGGCTCGGACCCCAGAGCGCGGCGAGCGGCGCGCCGGCGAGGACCGCGTTGGCGCGGCGGCGATCGCCGGCGCGGCGGGCCGCAGCGAGCGCCAAATCGAGCGCCGCCTCGCACGCACCGATCTTGCCGAGCCGCGCCAGCGCCTGCGCGTGCACGAAATGCGCTTTGGCCTCGCCGGCCGCATCTTCCAACGCGGCGAGGTCGCGGGCCGCGGCGCCGACCCGCTCCGCGGCCGTGTGCAGCTCGTCCGGTGCCGTCAGCACCGTCAGCTGACCCGCGAAGCAGGTATGCCACGCGCGCAAGCGGGGAGAATCGACGGCGATGCGATCGAGCGCGCCGATCGCGTCCGCCGCGGGTCCGACGTCGCCGGCCGCGAGCAAGGACTCGCACCAATCGAGCACGAGATCGGCGCGCTCCGGTGCCTCGGCCGTCAGACGCTCGAGCGCGCGTCCGAGCAGACTCGCCGCCAGGGAGACGTCGTCACGCGCGAGCGCACGCCGGCCGGCGGCCGCCAGACGGCGCGCCGCGCGCTCGCCCAGCACGATCGCCCCCGCATCGAGCGGGCCGAGCTCGCGGAGATGCTGATGCGCTTGCTCGAGGTGCCAGCCGACCAACTCGTCGTGCTCGGGCGCGTCGCCGACGCGGCCCTCGATCCAATCGGCGAGCCGCTCGTGCAGCTCGGCGCGCGTGCCCTTCAAAAGGCGGCGATACGCGGCGTCGCGGATGAGCACGTGGTGGAAGCGCAGTACCGGCTCGCCGAGGAGCCAGCCGGTGTCGCGCTCGATCAGCTCGCTCCGGCGGAGCGACTCGAGGCGGGCGTCCAAATCGCTCGCCTCGCGAGCGTTCGAATTGCCGCCGTTGCGACCGATCAAGGCGGCGACCGCGCTCCGCGAGAAGTGGCGCCCGACGACCGCCGCGCGCTCGAGCACGTGGCGGTCTTCCGAACCGAGTCGCTCGATGCGGGCGGCGAGCAGCGCATGAATCGTCGGCGGCATCTCGAGCGACGCGAGACCGGCGCCGACGATCCAGCGTTCGCCCTCTTTGGTGAGCGCGCCCTCCTGCACCAGCATGCGCACGAGCTCGCCGACGAAAAGCGGATTGCCTTCGCTGGTCGCCAGCACCTTGGCCGCGACCGCCGCCGGCAGATCCGCGGCCCCGATCACGTTGGCCGCGAGCCGCATCGCCGCGCCGGCGTCGAGGCCACCAAGCGTGACGACGTCGGCAACGACGCTGCCTTGTGTCACGAGCGTCGAGCGGACATCGCGGAGCTCGGGGCGCGCGCCGATCAGAACGAAGAGCGGCACGCCGCTGCCCCATTGCACGAGGTGCTCCACGAGATCGAGCAAGAGCGGTTCGGCCCAGTGCAGATCGTCGATCACCAGCACCAGCGGCTGCGCGCTCGCGAGCCCGGCGAGAAAACGCCGGACGACGAAGAACGTCTCCTCGGGCGAGGTGGCCGCCCCGGTGAGCAGACCGTCGATCCCGCTCGCGATGCGCGTGCGTTCGGTGTCGTCGCCGCTCGGCAGCGCGGCCACGACCGCCGCGCGCACCGGCTCGCCGACGGCTCCGTCGTCGAGCCCGAGGAATCCGCGCAGCGCCTGCGCGAGCGGCGCGAACGTGGCGCCACCAGTGGCGTCGCAATGAGCCGTGAGGATGGTCGCGTCGTCGGCGTGGCGGCGCGTGAGCTCGTCGATCAAGCGCGATTTGCCGAGACCGGGCGAACCGAGCAGCACCGCGAGGCGCGTCGCGGGTGTCGCGACGGCCGCAGCATAGACCGTCTCGAGCTGGGCGAGCTCCGCTTCGCGGCCGACGAACGGCGCCGCCGTCGCGCCCGCCGGGGGCTCGAGCGACACCAGGCGATACGCCGCCACCGCCTCGGCGCGTCCCTTCAAGGTGATGCTGCCGAGCGGGGCGAGCGTGACGCGGGTCGCGACCAGGCGCCGCGTCGCCTCGCCGATCACCACGTCGCCGTCGCGCCCTTGCTCCTGCAGTCGGGCCGCAACGTTCACCGGATCGCCAATCACGTCGTCGCGGGCGCCGCTCACGACGACCTCGCCGGTGTTCACGCCGACGCGGAGACCCGCCCCACCGAGCGCCACCACTTCGGACGACACCAAGACGCGAAACGCGTCTTGCATCGTAGCCGCCGCACGCACGGCGCGGAGCGCATCGTCCTCCGCCACCTGCTTCAGACCGAAGGCCGCCATCACGCCGTCGCCGAGGAGCTTCACGACCGCGCCGCCGTGCAAGTCGACGACCCGGCGGAGCGCCGCATAGTACCGCTCCATCACGCGCCGCGCCGACTCGGCATCGAGGCGCTCGTGCAGCCCGGTCGAGCCAACGAGATCCGCGAACACGATCGTCACGACCTTGCGGGCGTCGGCGTCGGGGGCCGGGCGCGCGCTTTCCTTGCCGGCGGTGACGGGCGGCCGGGGGGCAGCATCAGCCAAGCCCGCACCGCACTCGCCGCAAAACTTCTCGCCGGCTTCGTACGGGGCGCTACAGGCCGCGCACGCGAGGGCCAGCGCCGCGCCGCATTCCGCGCAGAACTTGCGGCCGGAGCGGTTCTCGTGGCCGCAATTGGCGCAATTCATCGCCCCACCTGCGGGCGCCCCAAGCGCGGACGGAGCCGGAAGCTACATAGTGGAAGGCGGTGACGGAATCGCACGGGAATTGGGGCTTGTATCGGGACGGCCGTCGCGGCAGCAAGGCCGCACCGTCGCGCTCAAATGCCCGTCTGCAGCAAGGGGTTTGCTGCGCGGGTTCCTGGTCAGATCGAACTACGCCACTAGCACTTGCGCCAGTCGTCGCTGAACAACCCGTCACGTTCGATCCGCGCATTGTACGAGCCGATGGCTTCACGATTCTCGGCGAGCCACACTTCTTGCTGTTTCAGATTCACGCCGAGCGCCTTGGCTTGGCGGACTATGTCGGCTCGGGAAGACAGATTGGTGGCGCCTTGGGTGCGGCACGCGTCACGATCGCTACGGTCGTTCTGGTGGCGACACGTATGCAGCCAAGCGGCCCTCGACCCCGAACTCGCGGCACCAATGATGCACGCGGGCGAGGTCGAAGGCCTCGGCGTGGAGCTCGTAGAGCAGAGCCGCATCGGCGAGGTCTTGTGGCCGACCTGCAATCAGCTTGAACACGAAGAGATCTTCAGGTGTCACCACGGGGAGCTCGACGCCCAACACCTGCAGGGGCCGACGGCGGCTGAGGGCATCGATCTCGAATGGCGTAATCGCGAGCAGGAGATCCACGACGACAGGCTCGTCCTTTTGGATGGTTCGCCGAAGGCGTACCGCTTCGCCCCGGGCAAGCGCCCGCGCCAGATCCCCCCGCGCCACCTCCAGACCGGCCGCCGCCAGGCCGTGGCAAAGATCGTCAGCCGATGCCAAGACGTGGACACAGAAGTCGGCGTCCTTGGTGGCGCGCGGCTCAGCCCACACCCCGACCGCGAGCCCCCCGATCAACATATACTCGGCACCGAGTGCGGTGAGAGCGCGCGCGACCGCACCGAGCTGCTCGCCGAAGATACGCTCGAGGTCGGCGGCGCCGTAGGTCACGCGAGGCGGCTACCGAGACCTGTGGGGAGGGGGCGCGCGCGGCGATGGCCCGTGCGGCGCAAGTCGTCGGCCAGCAGGGTCGCCGACCATGCGATGGTCTCGAGCAGCCGCTCCGCGATCGGAACTACCGTCAGGCGCCGACGTCGGGCATCGCGATCCTCGCCCTGCCCCTCTGCCAACTGACGCCGACGATCCGCGTTCATGGGCACGATACTGCCGACCCCCAGGCGCCGTCGCAACTCACAGAACTCTAGTTCCGACCCGGCAATCCGCAGAACGTTCGTTGAAGCGTCTGCATCGAGCATGCATACTCGTATGCATGCGTACCACCATCAACTTGCGGGATGATCTGCTCGAGCAGGCCATGGCGATCACGCGCATCACCGAGAAGACCGCGCTGATCCACGCGGGACTCGAGGCCCTGATCGCGGCCGACGCCGCCCGACGGCTGGCGCGTCTCGCCGGCTCCGACATTCGCGCCGCTACCGGGGGTCGGAGGCGTTCGCCCAGCCCAGCTCCGCGCCGACCGCGATCGTCGTGACCTGACGATGGTGCTGGTCGACACGTCGGTGTGGATCGATCACTTCCGACGTGGCGCGCCTGCGCTAGCGGATCTGCTGCACGAGGGCCGCGTCGCGTGTCATCCGGCCGTCGTGGGCGAGCTCGCGTGTGGCGTGCTGCGCCAGCGCGACACCACGCTCGAGCTCCTCCGCCATGTGCCGAGCGCGGCAGCGGCGACCGACGCGGAGGCGCTGCGTTTCCTCGAAGATCACCGTTTGTTCGGACGAGGGCTTGGCTGGACCGACGTGCATCTTCTCGCCGCTGCGGCCGTGAGTGGCTACCAGCTTTGGACGATCGACCGCCGACTCGAGGACGCTGCGCAGAAGCTTCGACTCGCGTTCGACCCCTGATCGGGAGCGTTAGGCGATCTCCGCCATCACCCGGCTCGCCTGACCCGTCGCGCCCATGGCGGTGAACAGCCCGTGGGCATCGCGCAGCAATCTCACCCGCGCCGCGGCATCGCCGCGGAGACCGGCCACCCCCGCGCGCTCCACCAAGACGAACGGGGTGAAGAGCCGCGCGCCCGTGTCGGCGATGACGGCGTCGGCTTCATCGAGCAGCAGCGCGATGCGATCGGCCGCGGCCGCGCCCTCGGCGTCATGCAGAATGCGGGCGCAGACGCGGGCGGCTTCGATGAGCCAGAGCCGGAGACCTCGTTCCTTCATGAACGCATACGTCGACTCGATGAGGAGGCGAGCCCGGTCGAGCTCACCCATACGGCGGAGACTCTCGGCGAGATACGTCTGGATCAAGGGGAGCGTGAATGGCAGGCGACCCCGCAGATCCGTGCACTCCCGTTCCAGCAGGTCGGCCGCCGCGCGCACGTCACCTTCGAGAAGGAGCTGCATGGCGACGCGGAATCGTGAGTCGCTCCGCAGCCACTCGCTTCCGGCCCGCTCGCTGAGCTCGGCGAGGCGCCGCACCGTCGCCCGCGAAGCCTCGGGCAGACCGGCATAGAAGGCAGTCGCGGCAAGCACGCCCAAGCTTCCCCATTGGTTCTCGAGATCGCGGGTTTCACGCGCCACATTCATGGTCTGGTCGGCGAGCCCGCGCGCCCGTTCCAGGTCACCCGTGAACATGGCGTGCCATGACAGCTCAATCAGCGCACCCGCTCGCGCCCCCATGGCCCACTCGCGGAGCCCCCACGTCGGCTGGTCTCGGGTCGCGTCGAGCTGCCATTGCGCCCCGCGGCGGGCGCCTTCGAGGTCCCCCGCGATTCGAAGCGGCCCGAGCGACGGCCACTTCGCGTACGACCGCAGCTCGGGATCGGCCATCGCACTCGCCGCCCGCTCCCACTCCGCCGCGTGCCTGAGCGCCGCAGACTGGTCCAAATCGAACACGCAGATCACCGAGATCGCCTGATGGAGACGCCCAGCGAAGAGCGGATCGTCGAGGCGGTCGGCCCACGCGATCCCTTCCGCGAAGATCCGCTCCGCGGCGTCGCGGGTGAGACCGGTGCGGAATCCGAGCGCGAGGATGGCGCGGCAGATGGTGGCGCCGAGGAGCGGCGCCTCCGGCGCGTCGGGCGCACGCCGCACCAGATCGAGCGCACGCTCGACGTGACGCGCCGACGCCGCGAAGTCGCGCCGCCGCACCCACTGCGCCGCGCGCATCTGCCACGACGCGGCCGTGATGACCTCGCCGGCCTCTTCCCGATGATGCGCCAGCAGAGCCGCCTGCTCGTCGAGCTTGTCGGGATGCGCGGCCTCGATGGCGCTGGCGACCGCACCATGGAGCTGCCGGCGGCGCTGCTGCAGCTGGGAGCCGAGGGCGACGTCGCGCGTCAGCGCGTGCTTGAAGACGTACTCGGCAACCGGGAACGGCGACTGCTCGTAGACGAGCTCCGCCGTTTGCAGGCTCGTCAACGCGGCCCGCACGTCGCTTGCGGGAAGCGCGGTGACCGTCGTCAGAATCGGCTCCGCGAAGGTCTGCCCGATCACCGCCGCCGTTTGCAGGACGAGCTTCTCGCGCTCGGGCAGCCGATCGATGCGAGCCGCGAGAATGCCGTGCACAGACGGCGGCACGCGGATCGTCGCGACGTCGACCACGAGCCGATGGGTGCCCCGCGCCCCCACGAGATCCCCGGCGTCGACCAGCGCCTGCACGACCTCCTCGGTGAAGAACGGGTTACCGCTCGTCTGCGCATGGATGCGGTCGGCGAGACCGGCCACGCTCGGATCGCGGCCGAGCAGATCGTCGAGCAGCTCGCGGGTCTCGGCGGCCCCGAGCGGCGCGAGCGGCAACGCGCGATACCACGGCTGCTGCATCCAGTCGGCGCGATACTCCGGTCGAAAATTCAGCACCAACAGCGCCGACGCGCCGGCGATACCGTTCACCCAGCCCGCGACCAGGGCCTCGCTAGCGGCGTCCAGCCAGTGCAGATCCTCGATGATGACGACGAGATGACGGGCGTCGGATTGCGAATCGTGGATGGCGCTCCGGAGGATGGCGAAGATCTGACGCTGTTTGGCGTCAGGGTCCATCTGCGGCACGGGGCGCGCCGGATCGGGAACGCCGAGGAACTCGAAGAGCACCGGCAGGGCTTCGCGCAGGGTCTCGTCGAGCAAGAGCAACCGGCCGGCGATCTTCTCGCGCGCGGTGCGATCGTCGTCGTCTTCCGCGATGCCGTAATAGAGGCGGAAGACCTCGAGCATCGGGAGGTAGGGAATGTGCTTCCCGTGCGCCAGGGCGCGTCCGACGTTGACGGTGATGCCGCGGCCCCGGCAGCGCTCGGAAAACTCGTGACAAAGCCGGCTCTTGCCGGTGCCCGCTTCGGCGACCACGCCGACGACCTGTGCCGTGCCGGCCTGCGCCTGCGCGAGCGCGTCTTCCAGCGTGCCCATGTCGGCGCTCCGGCCGACGAAGCGCGTGAGACCGCGCGAGCGCGACGCGTCGAAACGCGTCCGCAAGCGCCCCGGACCGAGCAAGCGATGAACGCCGACGGGCTCGCTGATCCCCTTCACGCGAAACACGCCGAGGTCCTCGAGCGCGAAGTAGCCCGTCACCAGCGCGGCGGTCGCTGCCGAGAGGTAGCAGGTATCGGGCGATGCCAGCGTCTCCATGCGCTGCGCGAGCCCGACGGTGTGCCCTTGCGCGGTGTAGCTCATGCGGAGATCGTCACCGCTGCCGCCGACGTTGCCGACGACCACCTCGCCCGAGTGCAGGCCGAGCCGCATCGAGAAGCCGATGCCGTGCGCGCGCTTCACCTCGGTGGCGTAGCGCGCGACCGACTCACGGGCCTGCAGGGCCGCCCAGCACGCGCGTTGCGCATGGTCCTCGTGCGCGATCGGCGCTCCGAAGAGCGCCATGATGCCGTCACCCGTGAACTTGTCGACGAAGCCTTCGAAGCGCTCGACGGCCTCGGCGAGGATCGCGAAGAAGCGCTGCATGATCTCGGAGAACGCCTCGGGGTCCATCTGTTCCGCGAGCTCCATCGAGCCCTGCACATCGGCGAAGAACACCGTGACCTGCTTGCGCTCACCGGCGAGGGTGGCCGTGGATTGCCGGATCTTCTCGACGAGATGCGGCGCGGGTGCGGGCGGACGCGGGGGCTCGGGAGCGCCGCCGACGACGGCCGTCAGCGCCGCGCGACACTTGCGGCAGAATTTGGCGCTCGGTCGATTGGCGCCGCCGCACTGCGGGCACGCAGTCTCGAACGCGGTGCCGCACTCTTCACAAAAGAGCGCGTCGGCGAGATTCGCGACCTGGCACTGCGGACACTGCATCGCTCAGCCGAGCTGCCGCCAGCGTCGGAACGAGCCCGGCTCGTGGTAGCACCTGGGTTTCGGCCTCGGCATGCTGGTGCGGAGAGGTCGCACGAACGATCCGTGCCGGCAACCGTGGCCGCATCGGCGCCGCGGCGTTCGTTACTCGCAGGCGAATTCTTTGCCGTCCAGATCGATCGCCGGGATCGTGCTCTTTTCGGTCCCAGTATTCCTGCGTGTACTCCCACTCCGGCGTGTCGCCGCGCTTGGGCAGGAGGTGCATCGAACGCATCAGGGAGCCCGGATTGAAGCTGTTCGGGTCGATCCAGTCGAGAAGCGGCATGCCCGCGATCACCCCCGAAGCTTTCGAGCCCTGGCGCACGACGAACCGCGTGCCCGGACACTGCTTCGCCAGGTGATACGCGCCGCCGATCCCCGAGATGCCCGCGCCGACCAGTGGAAACACGCACGTGCTGCGTGAAATCCCGCACCCGAAACGCCTCGACGGTTGCACGTCGACGTACTGCGCGCCGTTCTGCCAGGTCGACCTCGGCTACTGCCTGAACGCGTGTCCGCAGTGACGCAGAGCTGAACCCGCTACGCGCGGCTCACGAGACCGTGCCGACGACGCAGAGCGCGGCGGGCTTGCGCCGGCCGACCACGCGCGCGCCGACGGTACGGCCGTGGGTCCCGAGCGTCTGGCGCACGACCTTCACGCCCTTGGGCTGCTTGACCGCGTAGCAGACCAACGCTTTGGGGCGGGTTGCACCGTCGTCGGGCGCACCGTCGGCGGCGGCGGCGAAGCAGACCTCCGTCAGTTTCTTGATGACGTACGCCTGCCCGCCTGGGAACACGTCGTCGGTCACAGTCGGCGGCGACGGCGCGACGAATTTCGGCGCACCTTTCGGCAACGCGGCGGCGTAGCACTTGAAGCGGTTGATCTCGCTGGCGCTCGTCGTCGGATCGTCGCCGAAATACGGGGGCGCGGTATTGCCGGGCACGGCGGGCGTGACGTCGAGGTAGGTCGTCGGAATCTTGAGCTCGAGCGGGCGCGTCCCGAAGCGATCCGTCACGAGACGCGTCAGTGGGACGAACTTGGGCGCGGTCTTTTCCTTTTTGATGGTGAGCCCTTCGAGGTGGACGTTGGCGTGCGACACGACGTCGCCGCCGATTCCGGCCGGATTGCAGAGGCTCGCGAGCCGACGGAGCTTGAACGTCAGCGTGCCCAATCGATCCTGCAGCGTGACGCGATCGCCGCTGATCGGTGTGAGCCTTTTGTTCTTGGTCGTCCCCGCCATGTAGCAGAGGTAGTCGTCCGGCGGGTTCTGGTCGGCCGCATGCGCCAGGGGCACGGTGAGAACGACGGTGACGAGCATGAGGGCGAGCACCGGGGCACGAGTTTGCATGCGTCACCCTAACCATTCGAGCCAGCGGTGCCAACGCGAGCCCCATCGCACGGGAAGGTGCTCCGTCCGGTGCGGTTCAGCGCGCTGCGAGCGCCGAGCGCGTGAGACGTGACATGGCGTCGAAGCCGCGCGCATCGTGCGCGGGGACGAGCACCATCTCCGGAAACCGCGCCGCGAGCGCCGCCACCCGGAGCATGTTGGTGCGAACGCCCGCGGGGTCGCCGTCGACGGCCGCGCGTTGGACCCACGGACGCTCCTCCCGTTCGAGAATGCCTTCGCGCTGCCAGACCAGATCACCGAGGAACGCGTAGCGTTTGCCGTCGGGCAGCGCGACGAACACGATCACCGACCCCGGTGTGTGCCCCGGCGCTGGCACGACGACGATCGCACCGTCGCCGTAGACGTCGTGGCTGCTTGGAAAGCCGAGGTACGGGCCGCCGTCGAACCCGTACTCCTCGTAGTGGACGTCCGGCAGGCTGCGGGCGACGATGCTGATCACGCCGCCGTCGGCGACGAAGCGGCGCTCGTCGGCGGTCACGAGCACCGGCACGCCGGGAAAATCGGCAATCCCGCTCACGTGATCCCAGTGCGCGTGCGTGAGGAGAATGCCGCGGAGATTCTTGCGGTCGTAGCCGACGGCATCGAGCTGCGCGGCCGCCGGCTCGGCCCGTGAGTAGCTGGTGATCATGCGGAAGAGGAACGGCATGAGCATGATCTGCGTGTCGATCTCGCGGCCGAAACCGGTATCGATCAAGAGGTCGCCGCGGGGATGCCGCACCAGCGCCCCCGCCATGGAGAAGTCGCGGTAGTCGCGGAACGACCCGCCGCGATAGGCGAAGGCCGCGGTCCGATGCACGACGCCCGTCGGCAACTGGAAGATCGCCATCGCGGCCGGCGGCGACGCGGGGGGCAGCGATCCCTCGAACGGCGCGGGCGGCGGCAACGGTGCCGGCGCGAACGAGCGCACGAAGAGCCCACCCGCGAGCGCGACGATCGCCAACGTCCCGAAGAGCCCCGCGCGCCACGACATGGCGTCAGCGTATAGCAGTCACGCCGCTAGGGAACGGTGGCGGATCCGAGCGTGAACAGATTGACGAGGTAGAGCCCGAAGTCGTTCGTCCCCGTGCCCAGCGGATCACCGTTGGAAAGAAAGCTGACGAAGACGCCGCCCGAGTACGCCGCCGTGTTGACCGTGTTCGGACTGTCGGTGATCTGCTGCAGCTCCTGCCGTCGGAGATCGTACGAGAACACCTCGGGTCCGTCGCTGCCGGTTCCCGCGAGGTCGGCGCTCGACACGAAAGTCACGGCGTGACCGTTGGACGACAGCGAAGCGCCGCTCGAATGGCCGCCCTGGGCAACGCTGACCTGCAGCGGAAACGAATGATTGCGCTTGCGTGCGTAGACGTTCGTTCCCACCGAGCCGTTGCCCATCAAATCGGTGTCCGACTCGAACGCGACCCAGCCGCCATTCAGCGAGATGCTCGGCTTGCCACTCGTGCCGGGGCCGCGACCGAGGAGCGTGAGCACCGTCCGTTTGACGTCGTACGTATAGACCTGGCTCGCGACCTCGCCGAGCCCGAGGAGGTCCCCGTCGGACTCGAACGCTACGATCTTTCCGCCCGAGGACGGCACCGCATTCCGGCTCGTACCGGCACTGCTGGTAATCTGCACGAGGCCTTCGTTGCCGGTCGTCGCGCACGGAAACGGGCACCCATGGATGAACTTGCGGAGATCGATGCGGTAGATCTGCGAGCCCGCGGGGCCGGTCGCGAAGAAATCGGCGGACGACTCGAAGACGACCATGCGACTCGAGTTGTCCATGCGTGGATTGCTGCTGTCCGCGCCGCCGTTGGTGAGCGGATAGCGCAGCGCCGTCTTGCGATCCAAGAGAACCAACTGGCGCGGCCCACCGGGAACGAGCTGCGTGTCGTACACGATCAGGTTCGCGAGCTTGCCCGTCGATCCGTGGCGATGACCGCCGGGGCCGCTGGTCAGCTGCGTGATCCCTGGCGAGCCGTTCAGATCGCGATCGAGCAGGTCGAAGAGAAAGATCTGCCGTCCCGTGCTGCCGACGTGCGCCACATCCGCGTCGGAATCGAAGATGACGAAACGGATCCCAGCCCAATGTTGATTCTCGACGATGCCGGCACCGGACGTCGGCGTGATTTCGACGAACGTCGGCGTGACCTGGTGAAAGGCCGAAGCGGAAGCGACGAACACCAAAGAGAGAATGGCACTGAGGAACGCGAGCGAGCGGTTCATGGTGATACTCCCGCGCGTGAGATGTCTACGGCTTACGCGACAGGGAGATCGTGGGTCAAGTCGCTCGACAGCGCGGAGACTATAGATAGCGCAAGCGCTTCGCTTCGGCGGTGAGCTCGGCGCGGAATTTCGGGTGCGCGAGACCGATCAGCGCGGTGGCGCGCTCGGCATTGCAACGGCCTTTCAGGCAGGCCGCGCCGTATTCCGATACGACCCAGTGCACTTCCGTGCGCGGCGTCGTTACGACTGCGCCAGGATGGAGCACCGGCACGACGCGCGACACCTCGCCTTTTTTTGCCGTCGAATAGAACGCGATGATGGATTTGCCACCGGGCGAATCGAAGGCGCCGCGCGCGAAGTCATGCTGGCCGCCGGTGCCGCTCCACTGCACCGGTCCGATCGACTCGGAGCAGCATTGGCCGGTGAGATCGATCTCGATCGTCGAGTTGACGGAAACGAACGACTCGTTGCGCGCGACGTTCGCCGGCAGGTTCGTGTACGAGACTGGGTGTGCCTCGATCATCGGGTTGTCGTCGAGGAACTCGTACATGCGCTGCGAGCCGGCCGCGAAGGTGAACACCGTCTTCCCGCGATGGAACGTTTTGCGGCGGTTGGTGACGACGCCGACCTCGATCAATTCGACGAGCGCGTCGACGAACATCTCGGTGTGCACCCCGAGATCGTTGTGATTCGAGAGCGCGCGCGCGACGGCGCTCGGTACGCCGCCGATCCCGAGCTGGATGGTGGCACCGTCCGGGATCATGCCGGCGATGGTGCGGCCCATCGCCTCGTCTTCCGCGCGGATCGGCGGAACGGGGAGCTCGAAGAGCGGCGCCGAGTGCTCGACGAGCGCGTCGACCTCGGACACGTGCAGCCACGCGTCGCCGTGGACGCGCGGCATGTGCTCGTTCACCTGCGCGATGACGAGGTCGGCGGAATCGACGGCAGCGCGGCTGGCGTCGACGCCCACCCCGAAGCTCATGTAGCCGTGCTCGTCGACGCGCGAGACGTGGACGAGCGCCACGTCGACCTCGAGAAACTCACGATAGATGCGCGGCACCTGATGGAAGAGCGCCGGGGCGTACGACGCTTCGCCAGCGGCCAGCGCGCCGCGGTCGACGCCGCTGGCAAAGATCGAGCGCCAGTGGATCACCTTCCTGACGTCGGGCGCCAAGATCGAGCGCGCCGACGCGGCGAGCGGCAAGAGCGCCGTCATCGTGAGCTTGGTGAGCCCGCCGGCCCGCACGCGCGCGGCAACCGCGTCGAGCAGCGCCGGCGGCTCGCCGACGGCGCTGCCCTGCACGATGAACGCCCCGTCGGGGATCATCGCGATGGCCGCGTCGGCCGTCATCACTTTGCTGCGCCAGCGTTCGGGGATCGGCGACATGCTCGACTCCTGTCAGATCAGCTCGTAGGCGTCGAGCCGGGGTGCGGCCATCTCGGCGCGGAACCGTCCGAAGGTCCATGGCCATGCGGCGGGAATGCCGCGATCGTCGAGGTACCAGCTGCGGCAGCCGGTCATCCAGACCGTGTTCTGCGCGGCGGCGACGCGCTCGGCTTCGAACTGCGCGGTCGCGTCGGCCGTCGCGCTGACGGCGCGGCAGCGGCCGGAACGCACGAGCTCGATCAGCTGCATGACATAGGCGAACTGGAGCTCGGCGACCTCGATCAGCGAGAAGTTGCCGACGGGACCGTTCGGACCGTTCAGCATGAAGAGGTTCGGAAACGACGGGACCGAGACCGAGAGATACGCGGACGGGCGAGCGGCCCACGCCTCGTCGAGGCGGAGACCGTCGCGGCCGACGATCGTCATCGGACGCATGAAGCGGTCGACGCGGAAGCCGGTCGCCAGCACGAGCACGTCGAGCTCGTGCAGACGGCCGTCGCGGGTGCGGACACCAGCGGGCTCGACGCGCTCGATGCCGGCAGTGACGAGCTCGGCGTTGGGCTTTTGAATCGCTTGGTAGAAGTCGGGCGAGATGACGAGCCGCTTGCAGGCGGCGTGGTAGTCGGGCCGGAGCTGCGCGCGCAGTGTCGCATCCGGCACGCTCATCTCGAGGTTCATGCGGCACATCTGGTCGATCAGCTGCATCTGCGGCGATGCGGCATCGACGACGGCATTCGCGAAGTGGTCGGCGAAGACCTGCGAGATCTCGGCGCGGAGCGCGCGCATTTGTTCCGGTTTCTCGCGCCATACGGCGCGCTCCTCGTCGGTGTAGCGGAGGTTCTCCTGCGGCATGATCCACTGCGCGGTGCGCTGGAAGAGTCGGAGCGCGCCGACGCGGTCGACGAGCGCCGAGACGATCTGCACCGCGGTCGAGCCCGTGCCGATGATGCCGACACGCCGGCCGTCGAGGGCGACGGCATGATCCCAGCGGGCGCTGTGGAAGGTCGCGCCGCCGAACGTCTCGAGCCCCGGGATGTCGGGCAGCTTCGGATGGTGCAGCACGCCGGTCGCGGCGATCACCACGTCGGCCGTGTCGCGCCGGCCCTGCGACGTCGTGAGTTGCCAGCGGCCGTCGGCGAACGTCGCGGCGGTGATCTCCTCGTCGAAGCGGATCGCGCCGGTCACCGCGTGCTCGCGCGCCACCCGATCGAGATACGCCGCGATCTCCGCGCCCGGCGAGAAATAGTGGCTCCAGTCGGGATTGGGGGCGAACGAGTAGCTGTAGAGATGCGACGGCACGTCGCACGCGATCCCCGGATACGTGTTCTCGCGCCAGGTGCCGCCGAGCCGGTCGCCCTTCTCGTAGACGACGACGTCGCCGATGCCGGCCTCCTTCAACTTCACCGCCGCGAGGATGCCGGCCATCCCCGCGCCGACGATCGCGATCCGGAGCTCAGGCAAGCGCGAACCCTTCGTACCCGCCGGCCGCGACCTGAGCGCACTTCTCCACGTACGCGGGGAATCCGAGGTACGGCATGAACACCCGCGGCTTCCCCGGAATGTTCGAGCCCAGGTACCACGAGTTGCACGACGGATAGAGCGTCGCGTCGGCGACCTCGTTCACGTGGGCGACCCACGCGTCCTCGGCCTCCGGCGACGCTTCGATGCGACGCAGACCGCGCGCGTCCATCCACGCGACGCACGCCGCGATCCAATTGGCGTGCTGCTCGATCGACGGCACCATGTTCGACAGCACCGACGGGCTGCCGGGTCCGGTGATGATGAAGAGGTTCGGAAAGCCGGCCGACGAGAGCCCGAGATACGTGCGCGGCCCTTCCGCCCACTTGTCGCGCAGCGTGCGTCCGCCCCGGCCGCGGATGTCGACCCGCAGGAGCGGTCCGGTCATCGCGTCGAAGCCGGTCGCGAAGACGATGCAATCGACCTCGTGGAGCGCCGCCGCCGTCCGTACGCCGCCCTCGGTGATGGCCTCGATGGGCGACGCCGCGAGGGCGACGAGCGTCACGTTCGGGCGGTTGAAGGTGGCGAAGTAGTCGGTGTCGCTGCAGAGACGCTTGCAGCCGACGATGCCCTTCGGCGTCAGCACGTCGGCGACGGCCGGGTCGCGGACGAGCGCGCGGATCTTCCCGCGAATGAAATCCGCCGCTGTGGCGTTGGCGGCGCGGTCGAAGAGCATGTCGGCGTAGCTCCCGAGAAACGGCAGGCCACCCTGGGCCCAGCGATCCTCGTATTCCGCTTGGCGCTCGGCGGCGCTGACAGCGAGCGCCGACAGCTCGCTCGAGCGCGTGTCGAAGCCGAAGGCCATCTGCGCGCCCCGGCCGCGCAGGTCCGCGTAGTCGCGCTTGATCGCGCGCTGCTCTTCCGCCGCGAGCGGACGATTCTGCGCCGGCACCGAGAAGTTGGCGGTGCGCTGGAACACGGTCAGATGCGCCGCCTGCTCGGCGATGAGCGGGATCGCCTGGATCGCCGACGAGCCCGTGCCGATCACGGCGACGCGCTTGCCGGTGAAATCGACCGGCTCGTGCGGCCACCGGCCCGTGTGCAGCATCGGCCCCGCGAAGGTCTCGCGGCCCGGGATCGCCGGGGTGTTGGTCGAGGAGAGACATCCCGTCGCCATGATGAAGAAGCGCGCCGACACCTCGTCACCGGCGTCGGTCCGCACGGTCCAACGGTTGGCAGTCTCGTCGAACGTTGCCGACGCGACCCGCGTCTGCAGCGTGATGTCACGGCGGAGGTCGAAGCGATCGGCGACGTGATTCAAGTAACGCAGGATTTCCGGCTGCGACGCGTACCGTTCCGTCCACTCCCATTCCTGCTGGAGCTCGTCGGAGAACTGGTACGAGTACTCGAGACTCTCGACGTCGCAGCGTGCGCCCGGGTAGCGGTTCCAGAACCACGTGCCGCCGACGCCGGTACCGGCCTCGAAGACCCGCGCCGTGAGCCCGATGCCACGGAGGCGGTGCAACATGCAGAGCCCGGCGAAGCCAGCGCCGACGACGACGGCGTCGCAGGCTCGAGAATCAGTCGACATGGGGTTCTCCTTCAGCGGCGGATCGGCATCGTCGCGGTCGGCCCGACGCCCGTTTCTTGATACACGACGTCGCCGTCCTTGGCCCAGACGAAGTGTGCGACCCCGGCAGGCACGACGTACACAGCCTCCGCCGGTACCGCGACCACGGCGCGCTCGTCGAACACCTCACCGAACCCGACATACAGCGTGCCCCGCAGCACGGTCGTCTGCCTCGCATCTGGATGCGTGTGCGGCGGCATCTTCGCTCCCCCAGCGAGCCTAACGCGCAATAGATACGCCTCGGCCTTCGTCTCCGCGCCGACCACCCACGCGCCTTCGACCTTCTCGGTATGCGGCGGCCGCACCCAGTGCAGCTGCTCCGGCAAGATCGGCACCGGCTGAGCAGCGACCATGGCGAGCAACACGAGCGCAGGCACGAGCGACGTCACCCGCCGTGGACTAGCCGCGAAGCGTCCTGCGGAGCAAGTGGACGGCGGGCGCCGCCCACTCGGCACGTTCTTGACTGAGCACTCAAGAACTGCCAGCTCTGTACGCCAGGAGGAATTCCGCATGACCGACTCACGAGAGCAGGATCGACGGCAGGCGTTGTTGGCCGCCCACTACGACGCCGAGAACGCGCGCGACATCGACCGCATCATGGCGACCTTCGCCGAGGGTGCGGAGATGATCTACAACGGCCAGCATTTCGCGGTGGCCGACCACATCCAGTGGGCGCACAGCTACATCGGCATGTCGGCGCAACCTGGAGGGTTGTCGAACCTCCGCAACATCCGTGACCGCGAGCACTATACGGACGAGGAAGTGATCGTCGAAGGACGCCTGCTCGCCACGCATACCGGCGAGTTCCAGGGCTTCGCGCCAACGGGATGCGAGGTCGAGTTGCCGTTCGTCGCCTTCTACCGCTTCGATGCCAAGGGGCTGCTTACGTCCGAGCGCGTCGTGATGAACCTCGGCGTGCTCGGCATCGCGGGTGCGGCGCTCGAGTCGGACCGCCACAGCGCCTGACGTCCCAGATGGCCCGTCCACGCGGATTCGATGATCACGAAGTCGGCCAGGGGCTGCTCGCCGCCTTCTGGCAGCACGGCTACGCCCGCACCTCGATTCCCAACCTGACCGCAGCGACCGGTCTCTTACCGGGCAGCCTCTACGCCGCGTTCGGCAGCAAGGAGGACATGTTCCGGGTCGCCGTCGAACGCTACGTCGCCGAGATCCGCGCCGCCCTCACGAGTGAGCTGACGGGCCTTGCCGCCCTCGAGCACGTGCTCGACACCGTCGTGCGGCTGACCGTGAAGGATCGCGAGCGGCGTGGCTGCCTCGTGCTCAATGCCATTCCGGAGTCGACGACCCTGTCCGAAGAAACCCGCGCGGTGCTGCAAGCCGGGCTCGACGAGATGCATCAGCTCTTGCGGCGACACTTGCGCAAGGCCGCCCCGCCGGCGCATGCCGCGGCCGACATCACGCAGCTCGAAGCGCTCTGCTTCGGCGCGGTCGTGTCGATCCGGGTGCTCGGCCGCGCCCGCCAATCCCGCAAACTGCTGCAATCCATCGCCGACGGCGCGACGGCGGCCGCGCGCCGCGCCCTCACCGCCTGACCCGTCCGGCGCAGTCGCGGTCAGTCAGTCCAGCGTCGGCAGCTGGCGTTCCGTTGCCGTCGGCGCGGCGTGTCGCACCCAGGCCTCGACCTCACTGCGCGCCTGCGCCGTCACGAAGATCCGCGTCTCCCGCTCCCGCGCCGTCCCCCGCACGCAGACGACACAGGCGTGACTCGGCAGGTGCGCGATCTTTGCACTGCCCCACCCCACGACCTCCGACCACGGGCAATCGACGCGGACCCGGCCGCGGCCGTGGATGCCGCTCGCGTCGAAGGTCCAGCGCTGCGGTGTACACCGCACGAGCGGGTAGATCAGGGCGACCAGGAACGGCGCGGCGAACGGCAGCGCCATCAGACAGAGCACGTCGATTGGCTGCGCGGCGAGGTTCGGCGTGCGGACGATCACCGCGAGCGCCGCGATCACGAGGATCGGGCTCCCGAACTTGAGCACGACGAGCGGAATCCGCATCGCCCGCGCCGCGAGCCACCCCCGGGCGGCCGCATCCTCTTCGATCTCCAAGGTCGTCACGGTCGAAAGATCGTCACCCATCGCCGCGCCCGAAACGACGCCCGCTACGCCGGCACGAGCGGGGACTCGTCCGCCGTGAGACGGGTGAGCCGCACGCTCGCGTCCCAGAGAGCCGCCGCGCGCGCCTGGTCGTACGACGCCTCCGACGACGGGGCCTCGCCCCAGCGCGCGTGCGACGGGAAATACTTCGCCGAGATGCGCTCGAGCGACGGGTCGACCGTGAGACGCGCGAGGGCTCCGCCGGCTTTGTCGGCCGTATTGATCGTGGGGGTGATGCGGGTCGCGACGCGCGCGATCGCCGGCATCACGCGCAGCCACAGCCACCGGAGCGCAGGATGATACTCACGCGCGAGACCGGAGCCGGGTACGAGGCCGGGATCGAAGGCGTTCACCGAGAGCGGACGCTCCTTGGTCACGAGACCGGCCGCGGCGATGCGCCGCACGAGCTCGTAGGTGAACAACACGTTGCAGAGCTTGCTGTTCACGTAGGCGCGCCGGCCGTCGAAGCCGTCCTTCTTCGCGACGCCGTCGCTTGCGAGCACGTCGAAGTGGCCGATGTCGGCGTGCGGCATGCCCGTCCGCATCTTCGGATCGTGGACGCCCGACGCGACCACCAGCACACGCGACGGCGCATGAGCGACGAGGCGGCGGAGCAGCAAGTTCACCAACAGGAAGTGTCCGAGGTGATTCACCGCGAAGGTCCGCTCGTAAGCGTCGGGGGTGCGGATGATCTTGCCGCCCGTCTGCCGGCCGGCGTTGCAGACGACGGCCCGGAGCGGCACATCGCGGGCCTCGATCTCGGCCGCGAACGCGCGTACGGCGGCGAGCGAGCCGAGGTCGAGGCCCATCTCGGTGACGTCCGCCGTCGGGAGCTCGCCCTTCAGGCGCCCAATCGCCGCCGCGGAGGCGGCACGATCGCGGCTCGCGATGATGATCGGCCAGCGCTCGCGCGCCAGACGGCGCACGCACTCGAAGCCGATACCCGAGTTGCCGCCGGTCACGAGGATGGCGCCGGGCTTCATGACGCGGGTGCGGTCGGGAAACGCGCCGCGGATCGCACGCGGGCCTTCTGCGCCTCGGTGTCGCGATCCCGCGGCGGCGCCGTCGTGACGAGCGCCGCGAGCAGCTCGTGCGCAGCGTCGGTCACGTGCTGGACGGCGTGATTGAAGGCCGCTTCGTTCGCCTTCGACGGCCGGGTGAAGCCGGCGATCTTCCGCACGAACTGCAGGGCCGAGGCTTGCATCTCCTCGTGCGTGGCCGGCGGTTGGAAGTTGTGCAGGGTTTTGATGTTGCGACACATGGTGGGCTCCTCGATCAGCGCAGTGGCGCCATGACTCCACTCACCAGCATACCGACGAGCGCCAGGAAGGCGACCACGAACGCGACCGAGCGCAGGACACCGATGCCGGCGTAGTAGCTCAGCATGTGGCCGACGCGAGCCGCGACATAGACGATCGCGCACGCGTTCAGCCACCAGGGCGCGGCGTTGTGCAGGATGCCGAAGAGCGCCAACAGGATGAATGCCGCGATACTCTCGGTGGTGTTCGCATGCGCTCGGGCAGCGCGGAAGAAGAAGCTTTCATGGCCACCCGTCACGGCCGCGCCGGGAGTGTGCCCGGCGCCGATTCCGGCGACGTCGACGACGATGAGCTGGACCAGGATCAATCCGCCCATGATTCCCATCGCCCACACCGTCAACGTGTAGGGCAACAACCATTCGAGCATCATCGTGTGGCCTCCAGTGCTGTGCTGAGTGGTTTGCTGAGAAAGCGGGTGAACGCGGACGCGCCGACGGCGGCGTCGGCGAATCCGACGCTCGCGTACAGGCCGCGCGCCCGCTGGTTGTCGTCGAGCACCTCGAGCGTGAGCTTGCAGCACCCGCGCTCGCGGGCACGCGCCTCGGCGGCGGCAAGTAGTGCCCGACCCGCACCGCGGCCGTGGGCCTCCGGCAGCACGGCGAGGTCGTGCACATTCAGTAACGGCCGAGCCTGGAACGTCGAGAAGCCCCAGAAGCAGACCGCGATGCCGATGGGCGTGTCGGCGTCGTGGGCGAGCAGGACGAGCGTCGTCGGGTGGGCGCGCAGGCCCGCGACCATACCCTCACGCACGGATGGGGGCAGCGGCACGCCGCCGCCAAATTGGCCGCCGGCATACGAGTCGACGAGCGCGACGATCGCGGCGGAGTCGCGGGGATCGCCGAGGTCGGCCTCGCGGATGGTGATGGACATGCTGGCGTGGCATGTAGCCGCCGCGGACGGCTATCACAACGTCGCCGCGCATTGAGCACAAGGTCGGAGGACACATGCTGCAGCCCATCGCGGACGGTCTCTGGAGCACCACCCGGCGCCAGCGCTTCCTCGGGGTCGAGGTCGGGACCCGGATGACGATCGCCCGGCTCGCCGACGGCGGGCTGTTCGTGCACTCGCCGATCGCCCTCGACGACGCGCTCCGCCAGGCCGTCGACGCGCTCGGTCCCGTGCAGGCGATCGTCGCGCCGAGCCTCTTCCACAATCTCTACGCCGCCCCGTGGAAGACGGCATACCCGACGGCCGTGCTCTGCTGCTGTCCCGGCCTCGAGAAGAAGCGGCCCAACATCCCCTGGGATCGCGTGCTGAGCGACGTGCCCGAGCCCGAGTGGCGCGCCGACCTCGATCAGGTGTTCTTCGGCGCCCGCACGATGGAGAACGAGGTCGTCTTCCTCCACCGCGCGACGCGCTCGATCGTGCTCTGCGACGCGGTGTTCAACCTCAGCACCCACCCTTCCCCGCTGACGCGGGCCGTCTCGTTCTTCTTGACGATGGGCACGCGCGAGGCCGGCGCCACGTTTCTCGAGCACCTCATGATCCGGCGGCGGGACGACGCGCGCGCGCAGATCGACCGGATGATCGCGTGGAACGCCGAGCGCATCGTGCTCTCGCACGGCGACATGATCCCGACCGGCGCCACCGATCTGCTGCGACGCGCCTACGCCTGGCTCTGAAGTTCGGCACGTTCAGAAGGTTCGCCACGCTCAGAAGAGCCGCCCGACGAGCGCCGGCACCGCTTGCTCGACGCGTAAGATCCGCGGCCCGAGTGACACCGGCTCGCAGCCGTGGGTCGTGAGCGCGTCGACCTCGTACTGCGTGAGGGCACCCTCGGGGCCGATGACGAGCGTTACCGGCGCCCCGACGTCGCGCGGGCACGGCGTCGCCGCGGCGGGATGCGCGAGGAGGCGACGGCTGTCCCCGGCCAGGTCGGCGAGCTCGTCCTCGACGAACGGCTTGAAGCGCCGGTGCAGCGTCACGACCGGCAGCGTCGTGTCGCACGCTTGCTCGAGGCCGAGGAGCAATTGCTCGCGCAGCTGAGTCGACGCGAGCCACGGGCTCTCCCAGTAGCTCTTCTCCACCCGCAACGTCGCGATCAACACCAGCCGCTTCACCCCGAGCGCGGCGACCGTCTGCAGCACGCGTCGCATCACCTTCGGCCGCGGCAGCGCCAGGATCAGCACGAGCGGGAGGGGCGCCGGCGGATCGTGGTCCAGCACCACGTCGAGGGCGAGGCCGTCGGCGTCGAGGGCCGCGATCGTGGCCGAGCCGAGGCGGCCGCCGAGCACGCCGACGCGGAGCGTGGCGCCGACCGTCGCCCGATGCACGTTCCGCACGTGCTCGACGCGGCGGTCGTTCGCGAGCCGCACGCGGCCACCGTCCGCGGCGGCGATCTCCGCGGGCTCGAGAAGCACGGTGTTCATCGCCGACTCAGACCGCCGCGAGCGGGTAGCGCGTCACGACGCCGTCGAGGGTCGCGCCGGCGATCGTCACGTAGACGTGGTGATCGGTGATCATGAGGTCGAGCGTCAAACGCCGCTCGAGGCGTTCGACCATCCCGGCGACCAGGCTGCGGTCGATGGCGTAGATCTCGACGGCCTCCGCGCGATGGATGCGCTCGGCGGCGAGCTTCTGCACCAGGAGCACCGGGTCCTTGTGCGTGTAGATGACGACGCGCCCCGCCGCCTTGCTGGCCTTGTGGACGCGCGCGGCGTCGGGCGTGCCGATGTCGATCCAGGTCTGAATCGCCCCCGTCAGGTCGCGAATGGCGATCGTCGGCTCTTCGGGCTCGGCGAGACCCCGTGAGAAGGCGATGCCCTCGGCGTACTCGAAGCAGTACGCGAGCGCGCGCGTCACCAGATACTCCGCGGTCTCCGACGGCTGGCACGCGAGCCGAAGCGACAGCGCCTCGTAGACGTGCCGATCGGTGTCCGAGAGCTGCACCTCGAAGGTGTACATCGTCGCCGTGAGTGCCATGGGAACCGCGTGCTCTAGCGCGTTCGGCCGGCTGGTGCGACGGCGAGCTCGACGATCCGGGCGTCGACCCGCGCGCCGTCGATCAGCAGCTCGGCAACGGCGATCGGCAGCGTGAAGCGGCGCGGCCCGGCGCTCCCCGGATTCACGTAGAGCACCCCGTCGCGCGCGACGACGCCCGGCTTGTGCGAATGCCCCGACACCACGACGCGGGTGCCGGGCGGCGGCGGCGTACGACGCAGATCGGCGACGTCGTGCACGACATAGATGGCGACGTCGTCGACCTGGAGCAGCGCCGTCTCGTGGACGGCGTGCGCCCACGGATCGCAGTCGTTGTTGCCGCGGACGGCCGTCACCGGCGCGAGGGCGGCGAGCGCCGTCAGCACGGCCGCGGCGCCGATGTCGCCGCCGTGGATGATGCGGTCGCTGCCCTGAAGGGCGGCCAGGGCTTCCGGGCGGAGCAGCCCGTGGGTGTCGGAGATCAATCCGACGCGCGTGCCGCGCGGCCCCAGGTGGAACGGCGTGATCGGCAGTCAGCGCTCCGTGTCCGGCGTCTTCCCGCCGATCAGCTCGGCGATGACGGCGGCGAGATGGCGGATCGCGTTGCCACCGTCGCCGCGAAACGACGAGCCGTGCATTACCGCGAGCGTCCGCGGCTCGAGCGCCGCGAGGCGCTGCAGCATGGGATCGGTCTGCGCCGTGTACGGCAGGTCATTGGCGAGCGGACTTCCCAACCCGAACTCGATCGCGGCGCGCGCCCGCGTGACGACGTCGTCCTCGATCAGCGGCTCGCAGTCACCCGGCTGAAAGAAAAGATCGGAGCAGAAGAGCGTACGCTCGGTTTCGTCGAAGAAGAGTCCAGCGTCCCAGCCGTGCGGGAGCTGCGGCGTCGCGAGAAAGCGCAGCCGGTGACGGCCGAGGGGCAGCACTTCGTCGTCGACCAAGGGCCGCCCCGGGCGGTCGGCGTAATCTTCCAGCATCACCGTCGCCCCGACGAGGCTCGTGACCGCCTGCGCGCGCGGCGCGGCGGCGAGCCACTCGTTCAGCGCCCCACACTCGTCCGGCTCGAAATGGCTGTAGCCGATCCACCGCAGCGCCGCGGGATCGATCAGCGAGCGCACGGCGCCGAGCGTTTCCGGGAACATTTTCTTGAACCCGGTGTGCATGAGGAACGGCTCGTCGTCGCGGATCAGGAACTGGTTGAACTGGATGCCGAAGTCGGGACGAAAGGTCGAGATGCGAAAGGTGTCGGGGGCGATCTCGGTGACGGTCGTATCCATGTTGGCCTGACGTAGGCGCGTTCATGAATTCCTGCAAGACGGGCGCGACGCCGACCCGCGCCGCGTCCCAGGCGTCAGCGACCGAGTCGTATCCGATGCGATTCAGGCTGGGCATCCATCAGCACCGCCAGCAACAAGACGCAGAAGCCGAGCAGTTGGAAGACGAAGCCGACCGCGTGGCCGTATTCCCAACGCTCGCGGAGCCGCATCCAGACCGCCGGCACGAGATCGGGTGAGGCGTTCAGCGCGCGCGCGGCCTCGTCGTTCACCGGCGCCACGATCAGCACCCAGCTGACGAACCACATGAGGAGAAGCGCCGTTCCCGCGAGCGTCCAACGATAGGCCCGCGGCCGGCGCCGGACCGCGAACGCCAGGAGCCCGGCCGCGAGGATCTGCCCGATGCTGTAGACGACACCCACCGTCGCGAACTGCCGATAGAGCGTCGAATTGACCGCGGCGTAGAGCGCGGCGTCGCACTGCAACTTCTGCGGCAGCTCGAGCACGTGCGCGGACGTGAGCGTCAGCGCGAGTGCGACCCAAACGAGCGTGATGAAGCGCCAGACCTGCAGCATATGTCGGACCTCCTCCCCAACCCCACCCTGGGTTTTAGAGAGGTGGTCACAGTGCTCGCAAGAGGTCGAGACGGGCGCTTGCGCTACGGCCGCGAGGTGTCGATTTCGGGCCCGCTCATTCGTCGTAGTGGTGTAGCCCACCCACACGACGAGGAGATCGCGACGATGCGTTTCATGATCCTGCTGAAGGCCGACAAGAACACCGAGGCCGGCGTGATGCCGAGCACCGAGCTGCTGACGGAGATGGGGAAATACAACGAAGCGCTGCTGAAAGCGGGCGTGCTCATCGACGGCGCCGGGCTGCAGTCGAGCGCGAAAGGCGCGCGCGTCACGCTCTCCGGCAAGACCCGCTCGGTGACCGAAGGCCCGTTCGCCGAGACGAAGGAGCTGATCGCCGGCTACTGGATGTTTCAGGTGCCGTCGAAGGAAGCGGCGATCGAGTGGGTGAAGCGCTGCCCCAACCCGCACGACGGCGAGGCCGAGATCGAGATCCGGCAGATGTTCGAGATCGAGGATTTCGCGAACGCCCCGGAAGAAGTGAAGGAGCTCGAGCTCGCGCAACGCCGCAAATCCACCAAATCCGTGAAGTGGACCGCGGCGTGATCGACAAGCCGACGATCGTGCAGATCCCCGCGCAAACGACCGCCGTCCTTCGGCTGGTCGTCCCGCGGGCGGAGATTCAGCGCGTGATGGGTCCCGGCTACCAAGAGCTCGTTGCCGAGGTCCAAGCGCAGAAGATCGCGATCACCGGACCCTGGTACACGCACCACTTCACGATGCCCGCCGAAACCTTCGACTTCGAGATCGGCGTGCCGGTCGCGACGCCGGTGGCCGCCGTCGGGCGTGTGAAGGCCGGGCAGCTCCCCGCCACGACGGTCGCGCGCACGACCTACCGCGGCGGCTACGAAGGGCTCGGGAGCGCGTGGGGCGAGCTGCAAGCGTGGATCGCGGCCGAAGGTCTCGCGACCGCCCCCGACCTCTGGGAGGTGTACGCGGTCGGTCCAGAGTCGGGTGCCGACCCGACCAAATGGGAGACCCAGCTCAATAGGCCGCTCGTGCGGTGAGGCGAGGAACGGGCCGGCGACGGGCGGCCTTCGTCGTATTCGCTTGACGGCGAAAACCGCTCGCCGCTACAGCCTCGCCCTGGATGCGGATCGTGGGGTGGGCGGAGTCGCCGAAACGGATCGCGATCGCGGGCGTGCTGGTCGCGATCTTCCTCCACGATCTGCTGCCGCATCCGTCGTACCACCCGCCCTGGGGCGACCTGCTGTACTTCCAGTTTCTCTGGTCCGCCGGCCGGACCATCTGGACGACCTACGGCCAGATGCCGTTCTGGAACCCGTACCAGTGCGGCGGGATGGTCGAGCTCGGCAACGTCCACTCGATGGCGTGGTCGCCGTTCTTTTTGCCGGCGCTGGTCTTCGACGCGGGGACCAGCATCCGCATCTTCATCCTGTTGCACTTCGTCATCGCGTTCCTCGGGATGTGGTCGTGGGCCCGCCAACGCGGCATCGCCGACCCGTGGGCGATCGCGCCGGCAATCGCGTTCGCGATGTGCGGCTTCTTCACCGCGCGGGCCGTCGGGCACTTGTCGTTCCTGCCGTTCGCCTGGGTGCCCTGGCTCCTGCTGCTGCACGAGCGGGCGCAGCTCGAGCGGCGCTGGGGCTTCGTGATCGGCGCCTTGATCGCGCTCTGTCTGTATAGCGGGGGTCCGTATCCGACGACGTTCGGCGTGTTGCTGATCGTCGCGCTCACCGTCCGCGATCTCGCGGCGGCGGCGCTCGGGCGGGTGCGCGGCGCGCAGGCCGTCGACTGGACCGGGCCCGTCGTGATTGCCGTGCTCGCCGCGCTCGGATTCTTGCTCGTCGGTGCCTTCAAGCTCGGGCCGACGCTCGAGTACATGCGGGCCCATCCGCGCGCGATGCCGGTGGGAGCCGACTCGCTCGGGCTCGGCGAGCTGGTCGACATCCTGCTCTACCGGCCGTTCACCCGCGACCGCCCTGGCTACGCGTTCCCGTTCGACGAGTACCGCGCGTACGTCGGCCCCGGCGTCGTGCTCGGCGTCTTGCTGACCTTGCTGCACGGCCGCGCGCGCTGGCGTGACGTCGCGATCGTGGGGTTCTTCACGGCGCTCGTGCTCGGCGACCATGGGCCGCTGTCGCCCTACACGCTCCTGCACGCGCTTCCGGGATTCTCGTCGCAGCGCGTGCCGTCGCGTTACGTGATCCTCGTGCTGCCGTTTCTCGCCCTGTGGTTCGGGCAGGCGCTCGCGGACATCGCCGGCCCGCGCCTCGACCACGAGGGCCGCACGCGGTGGCGCACCTGGTTCGCGGCCATCGCGCTGCTCGCGACCTTCGTCGATCTCACGCTCAGCAACACCGTGATGCTGCGCGAATGGTTCACCGTCCCGCCTCCCGCGATCACCACGCCGCTCACCAGCGCGGGGCACGCGTTCCGGCAGCGCACCGAAACCACGACCGAGTCGTCGACGACGTACATCCGGGCACCGCTCGACGGGTACGGCTTTCTGTCCTGCGACCTCTTCGAGCCGAACCCGCCCGCCATGGCGCCGGAGATCCAGACGCAAACCGACGAGCCGCTCGAAGTGTCCCCGTTCCGCGGCAACCAAGCCCAGATCGTGCGTTTCACCCCCAACCGGGTCGAGGTGGACGTCGACTTCAGCCAGGACGCCTCGCTCGTTCTGAACGAGAACTACTACCCCGGATGGGCGAGCGACTTCGGCCCCGCCTACGAGCGGGGCGGACGGGCGGCCTTCAAGGTCCCCGCCGGCAAGCACACCGTCGTGCTCGCCTACCGTCCGGTGAACGTGGAGATCTACGCCGGCCTCACCGCTCTCGGACTGGTCGGGGTCGCGGTCGCACTCTTCATTCGCCGCTGAGCGTCAGTCACGGTCGGGCGCTCCCAGGGGAAAGAACCCGCGATACGGGCGCGCCTCGTCGACGGCCCGCGCGAACGACGGCCGCGCGAGCAGCCGCTTCCGGTAGGCCTTCACGGTGGCGAGCGCGGCGGGGATCGGGTGGGCCCAGTCGGCGTAGAAGAGCGCGGGCGCCGCGGCGCAATCGGCGAGGCTGAAGGCCCCGGCCGTCGCCCATTCGCGGCCTTTCATCGCGTCGTCGAGCCACCGATAGGCCGTGTCGAGCAGCGCGCGCGCCTCGCCGACGCCGTGCGGATCGCGGACGGCGGCCGCGCGGAGGCTGTCGCCCACGATCTTCTGCAGGGGCGTCATGACGTAGTTGTCGAAGAAGCGGTCCAGCATTCTGGCGGTCAGGGCCTCGTCCGGGTCCGACGGAATCATCTTCACCGGCCCTGGGTGATGGACGTCGAGGTACTCGACGATGATGCTCGCCTCGAACACGGTCTGCCCGCCGTCGACGAGGAGCGGCATCTTCTTCAGCGGCCAGAGCCGCGCGTGCTCGGCGGCGACGTCGTCATGACCCGGCCCGAGCATGCGGAGCTCGTACGGAATGGCGTTCTCGTAGAGCGGGATCAGGACCTTCTGACAGTACGAAGAAAAAGGATGGGCGTAGAGCTGGAGCGCCATGGTTGGTCCTTTCAGTCGGGCAGTCGGGGAAATTTGCGCCGGCTCGGGTCCATGTGGTCCCAGGGCTGCGCGCTGTCGGTGAAGATGTCGTGCGTCGGGCGAAACGGGCTCGGGTCGTCGAGACTGCCGACCCGCACCGTCCGCATCTCGGGTCGGCGCTCGGGATTGCCGAAGAGCGGCGAGCCGCAGTCACCGCAGAAGGCGCGATGGGTGGTGGCACAACCACCGGTCATCGGGACACGCATCGTCATGGAGAATCCTTCTCGCAGCTCGGCTGCTCACCGGAACGTCGATCCGCTGCGCGGCGAATCGACACCTGCGGACCGGCTATTTCTTCGCGGCGGGCGGCGTCTGGTCGGGCAGGGGCTGGGGGACGGTCTTGGCGCCCTCGACGAAGCCATACGCCGCGATGCCGAAGGCCGTGCTCGGGTCGAGCGCGACGGACGTGTCCTTGATCAAGAGCGCCGCAGCCAGAGCGGCGGCGCACGCACCGCGCTCGTAGTCGAGGCCAAAGCGGTCTTTCAGCCCGATCATCCCCATCTCGAGCAGGCTCTGCGTCTGCGGTACCGTGAGGAGGGCGGCGCCGCCATGGTGCGCGACGTTGGCCCGCGTCATGTCGATCTCGATGTTCATGCCCTGCAGGGCGACCCCGAGGATTTCGACCAGCAACGGACCTCGCTCGTTCACCGCGTCGGAGAGCACGGGCGAGCCCGGCTCGAGGCTCGCCATCGGCAAGTTGCAGGATCGCAGCAGAAAGGTGCCCGCCATCCGGGCCGCGGCGGCGACGGCGGTCTCCGCGTGCACGCCGCGCTCGTCCGTCAGCTTCTCCAGAATGTAGCCGCGGAACTGCTGCGCGGCTTTGGCCTCGTCGTCGGTCGTTGTCATGGTCAATCCTCCACTCGCGGGATCAGGACGCTGATCGGCGGCAGCGGTGCGGGCGGCGCGCCGAGGTCGCGGCCCATGCGGATCGCCGATTCGAGATCTTGATAGTAACCAGTGAGGCGGTCGCGCTGCCGGTATCCGAGCCGCGTGTAGAACGCGCGCGCGCCGGCGTTCGACTCTCGGACTTCCAGAAAGATCGCACGAATCCCCGCGACGAGCGCCGGTTTCTCGAGCCATTCGACGAGGCGCCGCCCGAGGCCATGGCGACGGTGATCGGGAAGGACGGCCAGCAGATCGAGGTGTGCGTCGTCGTCGCCGTAGCGCATGATCGCGAAGCCCACGAGGGCGGCATCGGCCCGTGCGACGACGACCAGCGCGTCGCGACGGCGCACGCTCCCCGCCACCCGCCGGGACGTCCACGCCCACTGCAGGCCGTCCTCGATGAGATCGCGTGACATCGCGGCGATCTCGTCGACGTCGGCGCGCCGCGCGAGCCCGAGCGCAACTACCGCATCCGGTCTGGAGTCAGCAGCCATGGATTGGGGACTATAGGCGCGCCAGGGAGGTCTCGCGAGTCGGCGGATACTGCTAAATGGGGAGCACCATGGCGACCGAGAAACGGCCCATCATCGAGACGCGGTTCGACCAGATGTTTCCCACGTTGCAGCCCGCGGAGATCGAGCGACTGCGGGCCTTCGGAGAGACGCGCGCGTTCCGCGGGTGAGCGGGTGGTGAAGGCCGGCGAGATGAGCCCGGGCATGATCGTGGTGCTGAGCGGGGAGCTCGTGATCACGCAGCACAACGTGATCGGACACAACGAGCCGATCGTGACGCACGGGGCGGGCCATTTCATGGGCGAGCTGGCGCAGCTCTCGGGGCGCCCCTCGCTGGTCGACGGGACGGCGGTCACCGCGATCGAGACGCTGATCGTGCCGTCGGCGCGACTCCGCGATGTCTTGATCGCGGAGGCCGATCTCGGTGAGCGCATCATGCGCGCGCTCATCCTCCGCCGGGTCGGTCTTCTCGAGAGCACGGGGACGGGACCCGTCATCATCGGGCACGCGCAGGACGGCAACGTGCTCCGGCTGGCTGGCTTCCTCGCGCGGAACGGCCATCCGCACGTCACGCTCGACCCCGCGACCGACGGCTGCGCGCAGACGCTGGTCGACCGCTTTCACGTCGGCGAGGCCGAGCTTCCGATCGTGCTCTGCGGCGACGGCACGCTGCTGAAAAACCCGACCGAGGTCGAGCTGGCGCGTTGCATCGGGCTCGTCCGCGCGATCGACGCGACCAAAGTCTACGACGTCGCGATCGTCGGCGCCGGGCCCGCCGGACTCGCGGCCGCCGTGTACGCCGCGTCGGAAGGCCTGGCGGTGATCGTCCTCGATGCCCGCGCGTTCGGCGGCCAGGCCGGCGCTTCGGCCCGCATCGAGAACTACCTCGGCTTTCCGACCGGCATCAGCGGCATCGCGCTCATGGCCCGCGCCTTCAACCAGGCCGAGAAGTTCAGCGCCGAGATGGCAATCCCCGACGAGATCGTCCGCTTGGAGTGCCTCGAGCAGGAGGCGGCGCGGTTCCAACTGCACCTGGCGAGCGGCGAGCGCGTCCGCTGCCGGGCGATCGTGATCGCGAGCGGCGCCCGTTACCGCCGGCTCGAGCTCGGCAACCTGGACGACTTCGAATGCTCGGCCGTCCACTACTGGGCCTCGCCGCTCGAGGCCAAGCTCTGCGCCGCGCAAGAGGTGGTACTCGTCGGCGCGGGCAACTCCGCCGGGCAAGCCGTCGTGTATCTCGCGGGCCAGGTGTCGAAGGTCTGGCTCATCGTGCGGGGACCGAGCCTCGAGACGAGCATGTCGCGCTATCTCGTGGACCGCATCGCGGGATTGCCGAACGTCGAGGTCGTGCTCGGCGCCGAGGTCTCCGCACTCGAAGGCAAGCCCGGCGCCATGGAAGCCGTCTCCTGGTGCGATCGGCGGTCGGGAGAGAAGACCCGCCGGCCCGTGCGCCATCTCTTTCTCTTCATCGGGGCCGAGCCCAACACCGGGTGGCTCGACGCGGCGGCCGTCGGTGAAGGTGCGCAGGTGGTCGCGACGCTCCACGCCTATCTCGCAGCAGGAGAAAACCATGGCTGACGAATGTCCCCACATTGCCGACATCCAGACCGTGACGCCGAGCGCTCGCGGTTGCGAGGAGTGCCTCCAGAGCAAATCCCCGTGGGTGCATCTGCGCATCTGCCGTACCTGCGGCCACGTCGGCTGCTGCGACGACTCCCCGAACCGTCACGCCACGAAGCACTTCCATGCGACGCAGCACCCGATCATCGAAGGCTATGACCCGCCGGAGGGTTGGGGCTGGTGCTTCATTGATGAGGTGTCCTTCGACCTGTCGGATCAGATGACGCCCCAGCTCGGGCCGATTCCCCAGTGGGTGTAGAGGCGCCGATCGGTTGCGGCGATTAGGGACGTATTACTCCGCACGCGTGCGGAGATTAGTTGATGACGCTGTAGATACTGTACTATAATCACCGCAAGAGAGCGGTGAATGTACATCCACGAAGATCCCTCCTGGCCGAAGCTGCACTGGAACCAGGACCAGCTCGCCAGCCCATTGGCGGCCGCACGCCTGGCCCAGGGCCGTTTGCTCGGGCACATGGAGGCGCTCGGCTTCAAGCTGCGTGAAGAATCGGTGCTGCGGACCCTCACCTCGGACGTCGTGAAGACGAGCGCGATCGAGGGCGAGCGACTCGATGCAGAACAGGTGCGGTCGTCGCTCGCGCGGCGCCTGGGGATGGACGTCGGCGGCCTGAAGACCGTCGACCGCAACGTCGAGGGCGTCGTCGAGATGATGCTCGACGCCACCCGTAACTACCATCAGCCGCTCTCGCGCGAACGGCTGTTTTCCTGGCACGCCGCCCTCTTCCCGACCGGTCGCAGCGGCATGCACCCGATCACGGTCGGCGACTGGCGGCGTGACGGCACCGGCCCCATGCAGGTCGTTTCCGGTCCCATCGGTCGCGAGCGAGTCCATTTCGAAGCCCCGGCCGCTTCACGGCTGAACGATGAGATTCGGCCACTCCTGGAGTGGTTCGACGCGAGCTCCGCCATGGACCCACTGCTCAGGGCGGCCCTCGCCCACCTCTGGTTCGTGACCATCCATCCGTTCGACGACGGCAACGGCCGCATCGCACGCGCGATCACCGACATGGCACTCGCCCGCTCCGAGGACAGCCCGCAGCGCTTCTACAGCATGTCGGCGCAGATCCTCGCCGAACGCAGCACGTACTACGACATCCTCGAGCGGACCCAGAAGGGATCGGTCGACGTCACACCCTGGATGCAGTGGTTCCTCGGCTGCCTCGGGCGCGCGATCGGCGGAGCGCAAAGCGGCTTGAGCACCGTCCTCGGGAAAGCCGGGTTTTGGGACCGCATCGCGGAGGTCCCGTTGAACGAGCGACAACGCGTCGTCCTCAACCGCCTGCTCGACGGGTTCGCGGGCAAGCTCACCACGTCGACGTACGCGAAGCTCGCGAGCTGCTCACAGGACACGGCGCTCCGGGACATCCTGGCGCTCGTCGAGCACGGGGTGCTCGTCCGCGGGGCGTCGGGGGGGAGAAGCACCAGCTACGGGCTCGCGTCGGTCGCTGCTCCCTGATCGTCAGTTCAGCGCGTGAGATACGCGCGCCACGGGGTCCAGTAGAACTTCTCCCACCCCTGGCTCACGCCGGCGAAGTCCTGGTCGGCGACGTTCACGTGGGTGAGCTCGATCCGGGCGCCGTCCTTTTCGGGAAGGAAGGTGAGAATCAGGGTCGAGTCGAGATCGTCGACCCCCCAATGCGGGGAGCGCCACGATTGGACGATCAACCGCTTCGGGACGACCTGGAGGATCGTGCCGGTGAGGACGTCGCCAAAGGCGCCGAAGGGCGCGCCAGGCTGCGCCGAGATGGTGACCGGCGCGCCCGTGAACGCCGCGTGCTCGACGGGATCGAGATACATGTCGAACAGGCGTTCAGGAGAAGCCGGGAGCGAAGCACCGAGTTGAATCGTCCGTCGCATGCCGGGCTCAGTAGCTCCGCGCGGGGCTCATCCACAAGGCGAGCGCCAAAGAGAAGAGCCTGCTCACATGACTCGTGAGCAGGCTCTTCGGCGACTGTGTCGCGTCTCCGAGCAAGAGCCCGGAATAGTTTTGTGAGACGTGACCTACGTTCTACCTAGGTGCCGTCGGCTAGGTCAGGCCCGGCGACACCGGTTCTGATTCGGTGGCGTGTCCATCCCTGATACCTCGGTCATTCGTGATGAACCTCCTTTCGGAAAGCTCGATCAAAGGCAGCGATCACTCTTGCCTCGTGTATGACCCTGCGCCCGTCGCACGTTGCTGTCAATCAATTTTCGCGTGCAGAAACGCGATGCGATCTCACATGTTTTGCGTACGGTCGACGGTGGCACCTGGTGACGAGACCGTGGCGCCGATCGAGTCGACGACGCCTCAGTGAAGCGCGACAGGTTGGTGCGAACGCGACGCGCTGGAGCAATGACCCCCATTTGGGGCTCGCGAGCGCGACCCTCGATCGCTACGAACGCTGCGTCGACTACCGCCCACCTCCGGCTCACGCGGCGCACGAACAACCCCACGTCGCGGATCAACCCATCGACAGCGAAGGAGATCTGCGATGCGTTTCGTAGCCACCACTGCGTTCCTGTTGTCTTGCGTGCTCGGTGCCGTCCCCGCCGGCGCCGTCATCAATGATCCCGGCCCGCCCTGCGACGACATTCCGGGCGGCGGCAACTACTGCCCGGGCTTCTCGCGGCCGACCAAGCCGAACAAGATCATCTACCTCCACGGCCGCTCGCAGGTGGACTGGCCGTGCTCCGCGACGCTCGGCGGCGGGTCGGCTGCCAATTGGGACCACCGCCTCATGCAATACGACGGGAGCGCGAAGCTCTTCGACTGGGGTCCCCGCGGAATGATCAACGACGAGCTCCAGCGCTCGTGCAACGCGCCCAATCAGTGCGTCGTCATGTGTTTCAGCGCGGGATGCGCGCGGCTCCTCGTGTCCCTCGACGATCTGCTCGCGGTCAACAAGATGCCGAACCGGATCCTCTGGATTCAGGCCGCGGCCTCGGCTGCGGGCGGCTCGGAGATCGCCAAGCAGACCACCGGTGGCGGTCTCGAGACGATCTTCGCGAAGCTGACGGGCTCCCAGGCGAAGGTCGATTTCGATCTCTGGCCGGAGAAGATGCGGAACAACTACGGCTACATTCAGAATCGCGCACCAGTCGCCATGCTGCACGTCGCCGGCCGGAAGAACGTCTGCAAGAACTTCTTGTTCGGACTCGTGAAAGTGTGCGGCAATCGCTACTTCCCGCGCGAGTACGGTGACGGCGTCGTGCCGATGCACTCGTCGTGCGGCTTCTCGAACTCGTTTGGATTCGAGAACTGCAATACGCCGGGCGCCAAGTACACCAATCGTCTGACCGCCGCGGATCCTTCCTATTACAATACCCACCTGACCATCCTCGGCCCCGCCGTGCAGAACGCGAGTGTGCGGCTCGCGCTGACGCCGTACTTGCCGCCGACGCAGGACTTCCCGGAGCCGCCAGTCGGGAGCCGAGAGTGCAACCCGGCCACGCCGGAATGCGACCAGCCCGAGTGGCGTCATCAGCTGCCCTGCATCCTGCGGTCGAATCGCGCGATGTCGTACTCCATCACCACCGGCGACACGTGGCCCGGCGGCACGCCCCGCGATTGGGTGCGGCCGACGATGTAACGAAGCGTTCGATGCCGCCGGGCGCGACGACGCGGCCGGCGGCATTGCTACGCGGAGTTGCCAACCATGCAGACTCGAACTCTGGTCGTCGCCGCGCTCGGTAGCATCGTCGTCGCGGCAGTGGTGGTCCCGTTTCTGCGCCAGGCGACGCGGCCCGAGGCCGCACCCATCGTCCACCTCGCGCCGGATTCAGAAGAACCAGGCGTGCCGACGGCGCACGACGCCGAGCTCGCTTTCGATCCGCGTACGCAAGAGGCGACCGCCGCCACGGCGCTCGCGGCCTACCAAGAATTCGCGGTGTATCCGCCCTGGTCGCGTCCGGCCGACGACTCGCAACGGCATCTGATCGACTGGAACGGCCGCGTCGAATCGGAGGCCGGCGTTCCGTTCGGCGAGGACGACGCGCCGGGAACGCTCGACATCAGTCTCGATCGCTTCTTTGCGACGACGGACGAGCCGTTGATGGCGACACTGCGGATCCAGCCGGCCGACGCGCCGCACGACGTGAAGGCGACCGGCGAGGTGCAGGTGCTCGACGACGATATCGCCGCGGCCGAGGCCCAGGATCTCGACACGGGCTGGCGGTCGGTGCATGCGCCGCAGGCGTTCTCCCGTAACGGCAATGATCCGCCGAACGTCCAGCGGCTCCGTTTCTCGCCGAGCCAGATGGCCCTCGCCAACGCGGGGCAAGACTCGCGGCTGTTGGTGCGGGTCGAACGCGGCGATCTGAAGGCGGTGTATCCGCTGGCCTTCAAGTACACGGGCGGCGCGACGCCGATCGAGATCCGCGGACTCCGCCGCGACCGCATCCGGAAGGGCTCGCTCGAGGTCGAGCTGGACGTCGACGTGCGGAGCGCCGGAGCGGTGCTCGTGCAGGCGGCCCTGTTCGACGCGGGAGACAATCCGATCGCCGTCTACGACGCCTATGCGCACCCGCGCGCCCTCGGACGGCAGACGATCACGCTCGTGTTCTTCGGACGCGCGATCCATGAGAGTGGTCTCGACGGCCCGTACCGCGTGGGCGCGCTGCACGGCCACGTCCGCGGTGAGCATGGCCAAGAGTTCTGGAACGCGCCCGCGGATCTCGCGCTCCACACGCGCCCGTATCGCGCCGACGAGTTCGATGCCGCCGAGTGGAACGCGCCGGAGAAGCGCCGCAAGATTCATCAATACCGCCGCTTCCTCACCGCCCTACGGCGTGGCGGCGAGTGAGCATTGACGCACGCGCGGTCGCAGAGATTTTGATCGCAGAGATTTTGAATTGACGCCGCCGCGACGGCGACCGTAGTGTCGCTCGTTGTGGCTGACCGGAGACCAATGCGCGCGCGCGCGGCACTGAGCGCACGTCTCGACATCGCGAGCACGATCGGCGCGATGCACGACCACGCGATGCGGAACGAGTGGAGCCAGGTGCTCGCCATCGTCGCGCAGATCACCGCAGTCGATGCCCTCGGTCTGGGCATCGCCGACGACATCGAGGTCGGCCGCCCGCCGGCGGCGTTCGGCGTCGACGGCGCCTTCGTCACGAGCTACGCGCGTTGCCACTCCGGCGATCGCATCTGGCGCGGCGCCATGTGCGCCAGTGCCGTCGACGTCGTCGCGGAAATCCTGCCCACCAAGCTCCTGCAACGCACCTGCGTGTACGAAGAGTGGGTTCGGCCACAGGGCTGGGACGACGTCCGCCAAGTGCGGCTCTCCGACGCCGCGGGCTCACGCGCCGGCTTGATCATCGGCCGCCGCCGCTCCGCGCACGGGTTTCGCGACGACAAGCTCGACCTCCTCGCCACGCTCGCGCCGCATCTCCGCCGCGCCTTGGAGGTGCGCGCCCAGATCCAGCAGGCGCAGCTGCTAGGGCGGCTCTCCGGTGCGATGCTCGACGCCGTCCCCTTGGCGATCGTCGTCGTCGATCGCCAGGCCGTCATGCTCCAGGTGAACCGCGCGGCGGAGGAGCTGCTCGCGCGCGGGACTGACGCTACCCTCGTGGATGGGCGGCTGCATCTCCGAGCCGCGGGAACGACCGCGCTGCTCCGTGCCGCGTGTGGCGCCCGCACCAGCACCGCCATCTCGATGCCGCGCGCCGGCCGGACGCCGCTCGAAGCGATCGTCACGCCGCTTCCGGCATCGGGCGCCGGCCAGGATGACCTGATGGCCGTCGTCTTCGGCGATCGCGAGCAGCGCTACCAGATCGACGCCACCGTTCTCCGCGATCTATACGGCCTGACACCGGCGCAAGCTGCCTTGGCGGCGCTGATCGTCGACGGGCAGTCGTTGAGCGAGGCCGCGCTCGCGCTCGGCGTTGCGGTGGGCACGGTACGCGCGCGGATGAAGCAAATTCTCGAGCGCACCGGGACCCGACGACAGGCCGAGCTGGTTCGCCTCATTCTGACCGGTCCCGCGGTGCTGCGACGGACACCGACGGGAGCGACGGTCGGGCTCGGCATCATCGCGGCGTTGGCGGGCCGGGACGATTGGGGAGGCAGCTAGGGCACTCACGTTCCGTCTCATCGCGGCTCGATCGTGGTCGTTGCCTCGACGCCGCGCGCACCCTAGCGTGCCGCCGCATGAGCGATCACCCGGCTGCACCATCTCATCTGCCGCTGCGCGAATGCTTCCCTGGCGTGTGGTTCGCCGCCAGCCCGATCTCGATGGCGATCCCGCTGGGGATGACGATCACCTTCAGCCGCAACATGGTCGCGGTGCTCGGTCCCGACGGTTGGACGCTCCTCAACCCCGTGCGCCTGAGCCCCGAGGCCGAGGCCCAACTTCTCGCGAAAGGTCCGTTCAAGCACGCCGTCCGGCTCGGCACCTTCCACGGCCGCGACGATCGGTACTACGTCGACACGTTCGGCACCGAGTTCTGGGCCGCGCCCGGGGAGCAGACGTATCCCGAGCCAAAGATCACGCGACCGCTGACCGACGGGGGACCGTTCCCGATCCCCGGCGCGCAGGTCGTCGTGTTCAAGAACGCCACTCGACCCGAGTCCGCCGTGCTCCTGCCGCAGCATCGGCTGCTCGTGACCTGCGACAGCGTCCAGAACTACGAGCGCGATCCGCTGATCTCGACCCTCGGGAAGATCGTCATGTACGCGATGGGGTTCTTCACGCCGTGCGTGATCGGCCCGATCTGGTTGAAAGTGGTGACCCCGCCTGGCGGCAGCATGCGCGCGGATTTCGAACGCGTGCTCGCGCTCGATTTCGACAACCTGATTGCGGGACACGGCACACCGAAGCTCGGTGGAGCCAACGACGCGTTGGCGCGGAACGTCGAGCGGTTGCCGCGCTAGTCGACTATTTCTTCTCCTTCGCTCGCGCGAAGGCCATGGCCATCGCGCCGCTCGGCTCGGGCTGCCGCGCGGGCGCACGCCGGGGCGTGGGCGGTCGCGACGGCTGCGGAGAGCGTGGGTTACCCGTTGCGGCCTCCGCCGGCGCGCGACCCGACCCCGCCGACGGCGCGCCGCCGCGCGCATCGTCGGTTCGCATGGTGAGCGCGATGCGCTGCCGCTTCGCGTCGACCTCGAGCACGCGCACGGTCACGATCTGACCCGGCTTCACCACCGTATGCGCGTCCTTCACGAATTTGTTGGCGAGCGCCGACACGTGGACGAGGCCGTCCTGATGGACGCCGATGTCGACGAAGGCCCCGAAGGCGGCGACGTTGGTGACGACGCCTTCGAGCACCATGCCCGGCAGCAGGTCCGCCAGTGACTCGACGCCCTCCTGGAAGGTGGCCGTCTTGAACTCGGGGCGGGGATCGCGACCGGGTTTTTCCAACTCGGTCAGGATGTCGCGGACCGTCGGCAGGCCGAACTTCTCATCGGTGAAATCCGCGGGAGCCAATCCGTTCAACGCCGCCGGCTGACCCATGACCTGCCCAATCGCCATATTGATCTTCGCGAGAATGCGCTCGACCACGGGATAGGCTTCGGGGTGCACCGACGAGCGATCCAGCGGATTGTCGCCGTCATTGATGCGGAGAAACCCCGCGGCCTGCTCGAACGTCTTGTCGCCCAGCCGCGGCACCGCGAGGATCTTGGCGCGGTTCCGGAAGGGCCCGTTGGCGTCGCGATACTCGACGATGTTCTTCGCCAGCACCTTGTTGAGACCCGACACGCGCTCGAGCAGCGGCGCCGACGCCGTGTTGACGTCGACGCCGACCGCGTTCACGCAGTCCTCGACCGTCGCATCGAGCGAGCGCGCCAGCGCGCGTTGGTTCACGTCGTGCTGATACTGGCCGACGCCGATCGCCTTGGGGTCGATCTTCACGAGCTCGGCGAGCGGGTCTTGCAGCCGACGGGCGATGGACACGGCGCCGCGCAGGCTGACGTCGAGCTCGGGAAACTCGGCCGCGGCGAAGGCCGACGCGGAATAGACTGAGGCCCCGGCTTCGCTGACCACGATCTTGGCGACCCGATGCTCCGGTCGTTCGGTCGCGATCAACTTGATCACCTCGCTCGCGAGCTTGTCGGTCTCGCGGCTGCCGGTCCCGTTGCCGATCGCAATCAGCTCGACGCCATGCTGGACGACCAGCCGCGCGAGCGTAGCCCGTGATCCCTGCCAGTCGTTCCGCGGTTGGAGCGGATAGACGGTCGTGGTCGCCAGCAGCTTGCCGGTCGCGTCGACGACCGCGACCTTGCAGCCGGTGCGAATGCCGGGATCGAGGCCGAGCACCGCCTTCGGGCCGGCGGGAGCCGCCAGCAACAGCTCGTGGAGATTGCGTCCGAAGATCTTGATCGCCTCGGCCTCGGCGGCCTCGCGGAGCTGCAGCAGCAGCTCGATCGTGACGTGCGAGTGGATTCTGACCTTCCACGTCCAATCGCAGACCGCGCCGAGCCACGGGTCGGCGCGCCGGCCGCGGTTTTCGATCCCGACCTGCGCCGCGATCATCGCGACGCAGGGATGCGGCACGACGGCCTCGCTCGCTTCATCCAGCCCGAGCTCGATCTTCAACACCCCGAGCGCTCGGCCGCGAAACAGCGCCAGCGCACGATGGGAGGGAATCGTGCGAATGGTCTCACTGTACGCGTAATAGTCGCGAAACTTCTCTTCCTCGGCGAGCTCCTTCCCCTTCACCACCGTCGACGTCACCACGCCGTGGTCCCAGAGGCGCGTGCGCACGGCCGCGAGCAGCTCTGCGGTTTCGGCGAAACGCTCGGCCAGAATGTCGCGCGCGCCGTCGAGCCCGGCTTTCGCGTCCGGCACATTGATCGCCTCGACGCCTTCGGCGGCCTCTCGGACGAGCACGTACTTCACGGCCTCCGCGTCGGGATCGAGCGTCGGATCGGCGAACAGGGCATCGGCCAGCGGCTCCAGCCCGGCCTCGCGCGCGATCTGCGCCCGCGTGCGGCGTTTCGGCTTGTACGGCAGATAGAGATCTTCGAGCGCTTGCTTGGTCGCCGCTGCCTCGATGGCCGTGCGCAGCTCGGGAGTGAGCTTTCCCTGCTCCTCGATCGACGCCAGGATCGCCGCGCGGCGCTCTTCCAACTCGCGCAGGTACAGCAGGCGCTCTTCCAAGGTGCGCAGCTGCGTATCGTCGAGGTTGCCGGTCACCTCTTTGCGGTAGCGGGCGATGAACGGCACGGTCGAGTCTTCGTCGAGCAGGGCAACTGCCGCGGCAACCTGGTGGGAGGCGACGCCGAGCTCGCGGGCGATCAGCGCCACGATCTTCAACTGGGTGGGATCCGAGATCATCGGCGGTCTCGTATCACGGCGCAGGGGAGACGGCAGGAGCCGAGCTCAGCGGACGCGCCAGACGTAGTCGTCGGGATTCACGGTGCGCGTCCACGACCAATAGTCGACGAGCCGCCACGGGCTGAGCCCATGCACTTCGCCGGCCGCGTTCTTGTAGAAGCTGTGCGCGATGTGAGGCGACGCCCACACCGTTTGCGCGAGCTCCGCCTGGCAGCGCGCATACCATTCGTCGTCGCGGTCCTGACGGGGTTCCATCGCGGCGGAGCCGCGTTCAACGAGAAGCTGCAGACACTGCGTGACGTACCGGACCTCGCACTCCGCGTGAAAAACGAGGCTGCCGCCGCTCGCGAGGTTCGTGCCGGGGCCGTAGAGCATGAAGAAGTTCGGAAAGCCGGGCACCGTCATGCCGAGATACGCGCGCGGGCGGATGCCCCAGCGGTCACGGAGGTCGACCCCGTCCCGTCCGACGATCGCCATCGGCAGCAGGAGATCGTTGACGCGAAACCCGGTCGCCCACACGACGACGTCGGCCCCGTGCTTCACGCCGTTCGCGTCGACCACGCCGTCGGGTTCGAGCCGCGAGACCCCCGCACGCACGAGCTCCACGTTCGACCGCTTGAGCGTCGCGAGCCAGCTGCCGTTGTCCTGCAGCGTGCGCTTCCCCGTCGCGGGGTAGTCGGGCACGACTTGGGCGATCAGGGCGGGCCGATCCTCGAGCTGGCTCGTGATCCATTCGGTGAACATCAGACGCGCGAAGTCGTTCATCGCGCTCACCGATCGTTCCTGCGGCTCCCATTCCGGATCGACCTTCGCCGCGACGAGCCCCTTGTCGCACCCCGGCCAGAACAGGAGGAAGCGATACCACCGGCCATAGAACGGGAGATGACGGAGCGCCCAGCGGACACCCGGACCGACGGCAGCGTGGTAGTTCGGGTTCGGGAACATCCACTGCGCGGTGCGCTGCAGGATGGTGAGGTGGCCGACGCGGTCCGCGATCGCCGGCGCAACCTGAAAGCCGCTGGCCCCGGCGCCGACCATGACGACGCGCTTGCCGGTGAGATCGACCGTGTGGTCCCAGCGCGCCGTGTGGAACGATGGGCCGTCGAAGTGCCCGGGCACGTCGGGTACGTACGGCCGGTTCAACTGCCCAACGGCGCTGATCACCGCGCGCGCCGTCAGCCGCTCGCCGCTGTCGAGCGTCACGGTCCAGGTGGCCGTCGCGTCGTCCCATGCGGCGCCGACCACCTCGGTCTGCCAGCGCACGTGCGCCTGGACGCCGTGCTTCTCCATGACGCGCCGGAAGTACGCGTAGAGCTCCGGTTGCCGCGCGAAGAACTCCGTCCAGTGATCGCTCGGCTCGAAGCTGTAGCAATAGAAATGATTGCCGACGTCGACGCGCGCGCCCGGATAGGTGTTCTCGAACCAGGTGCCGCCGACGTCCGCGTTCTTCTCGATCACGACGAACGGAAAGCCCGCTTCCTGCAGGCGGATCGCCGCGAGCAATCCCGACATCCCGCACCCGATGATCACGACCGGAAGCGCCGCGGCCCCGGCGGGATCGGCGACCGGGTCGGGCGCCCGCGCGTCGCCGCCGTCGAGCTCCATCTCCTCGAGCAGCATCTGCACGTACTCGTCCGGCACGTTCTCGCAGACGAGCCAGTCCATCATCCGCTTCAGGAGCTCGGGCGGGATCGGCGCGGGCTCGGGGCATCCGCGATCGCGCCAGCTCCGGATCACGTCGAGCGCTAGTGTGCGGGCCTTGGCCTTGTCGTCCTCGGGCATGAAGCCCTGCACTTCATTGAGGAAGAGGCCCTGCGGCCGGAGCGGCCCGTCGAGGAGACTCGCGTCGCCCGTGATGTGGAGGCAGGACAGGAGCAACGTCGGGACCGACACGTCCGCGAGCGCCGTCGCGATGGCGGCGTCGCTCATGTCGGTGGCCGTGAACGGAAGACCGGCGTGGGGATTACGCATCGTGAGCGGCGGACGCTACTGATCCCCGAATCGCTCTGTCAATCTGTTCCGACTTGCGGCGGACCGCCACGAACCGGAACACATTTCCTCGCGGACATCACACGAAACCCTCACGACTCGCGACGGCGATTCGCTGCGCGCACGGCACGACGCTTGCGTTGTCGGCGCCGACCCCGAGGAGGGTCGCCGCCGATGCGTTTACGTTTTTCCCGAGAAGTGACTGCGTTTTCCCTGATGCTCGGGATGGCCACGATCATTCCTTCGACCGGGCACGCGGCGACCGTCGTCGCTGGGCAAGCGGCCGGCGTGCGCGTCGACGCGCTCCTGGTCGACATCGGTCCGATTCCGTTCGTGATGCTTGCTCCGACCGGCGGCCCCGTGAGCGCGTCGATACTCGGCGTCACCGCGGCCGGCTTGGTGACGACCGGACAAGAGACCGTGAGCGGCAACGGGACGACGACGGTGAGCACCGCCAGCGCACAGACGTCGGCGACGGCGTCGCAGGTGAATCTGCTGAGTGGGCTGGTCACGGCCGACGCCATCACGGCAGCGTCCGCGAGCAGCTGTAACGGTACCTCGGCAACGAGCACCGCCAACACCTCGAGCGTGACGAACCTCGTCGTCAACGGCCTCGCGCTCGGCAACGTCACGCCCGACCCCAACACCACGATCGAGATTCTGGGCGTCGCGACGATCGTGCTGAACGAACAGATCTACGCGGTGAACGGGACGGCCGCCTCGGCGCTCACGGTCAACATGATCCACGTCATGGGCGTCGGGCCCGTGCCCGTCGACATCGTCGTCGGCTCGGCCTACAGCGCGGCCGATTGCGCGGCCGTCACGCCGCCACCGGGAACACTCGTGAGTGGTGAGGGCTCGGGCATCACGGCCAATGTGACGGGGCTCACGCTCGCCGCCACGCCGCACGTGATCTTGGCGCCGGCCGGCGGCCAAGCCGAAGTGACCGTGCTCGACAAGAGCTACGCCCCCGTCGTCACGACCACGACCATCTCGAGCGCCACGCAGGGCTTGGCCGGTGTGACGAACGCCGTTGCGACGACGACGACGACCGTCGAGGGCCTCGACCTCCTCGCGGGGCTGGTCACCGCCGACGTGCTCATCGCGAGCTCGCTCAGCACCTGCGACGGCGTCGGGGCGAGCAGCAGCGCCGCCGGGACGCAATTCATCAACCTGGTGGTGAACGGCACGCCGATCGGCGGGACGCCGCCGCCGAATACGCAGATCGACATTCCCGGGATCGCCACCGTCTTCCTGAACGAGCAGACCGCGGGCGGTGACGGGGTCGATACCTCGAACCTCGCGGTGACCATGATCCGGGTCGTTCTGACGGTCGGGCCGGTGACGGGTGAGATCTCCCTCGTCGCCGCGGCGAGCGGTGTCGACTGCGCATCGTCGCCGCCTGCCGCGACCCCGACACCGGTTGCGACCGCGACCCCGACGCCCATGCCGACGAACCCGGTGGTCGGCGGCGAGGCGTGCGGCGTCCACATCGATCTCGATCCGTTGCACGTCGGACCCGAGCCCCACGTCGTGCTGCCGCCGGAGGGCGGGACGGCGACGGTCGAGATTCTCGATCTCGACCTGCCGGGAACCGTCGGCGCCGACGTGCTCACCGTCACGACCACCGGCTCGACGACGGCTACCACCGCCGACGTGACCAGCACCTCGACGATCGATGGCACGAGCGTGCTCAGCGGCCTCGTGAGCGCCACTCAGGTCGTGACGACCGCGACGTCGCATTGCGACAGCGGCGGCGCGACCAGCACTGGCGTCGGATCGCACATCACGAATCTCACCGTCGGCGGCATCGCGATCGGGAACATCACCCCGGCTCCGAACACCGTCATCCCCGTGCCCGGCGTCGCCACCATCGTGCTGAACGAGCAGATCCCGAGCGGCGACGGCGTCCACACCTCGGGCCTCAGCGTGAACATGATTCACATCTACCTGAACGCGCCGCTGAACGGCGAGATCGTGATCGGGTGCGCGTCGAGCCTCGTCGATTGCGATCCGGACGCACCCCCGCCGCCGCCACCCGGCACGAGCCTGTGCTTGACGGAAGCAACCGGGGCGTACGTGAACGTGCTCAGCGCGCTCGATCTCACGTTCTCGCACGTGGAGCTGCCGCCCGGGGGCGGCTTTGCGACGCAGACGTTGCTCGAAGCCGGCGTTCCCCTCGTGCTGCAAACGGGAGATTTGACGGCCCAGTCGACGGGTACCGTCGGCGTCACGACCGCGGCGTCGTCGAGCGAGGCGGACGTCAGCGCGCTCAGCCTGCTCGGTGGGCTGATCACCGCCAACGTCGTCAAGGCGAAGGCGGCGAGCACGTGCAATGGCTCGACGGCGAGCAGCAGTGCCACGGGCACACAGCTCACGAACATCACGGTCTCTGGACTGCCGATCGGCAACAATCCCGCGCCCAACACCACCATCCCTCTCCTCGGCCTCGGCAGCGTCACATTCAACGAGCAGATTACGACCGGCAACGGGCTGCAGACGTCGGGGCTGACCGTCAACCTCATCCACGTCACGGTGACGACCGGTCCCCTCGCGGGCGAGATCCTCGTGGCCTCGGCGTCGAGCTGCGTTGATTGCGGCACGCCGCCACCGACCCCGACCCCGACGCTCACCGCGACCCCGACTGTGACGACGACCCCGACACCCACGGTCTCGCGGACCGCGACGCCCACCGCGACGACGACTACGACGGCCACCGCGTCGTCGACTGCGATCCCGACCACGACAGCCACGACGACCGCCACGACGACCGCCACCAATACGCCCGTGCAGACGGCGACCGTCACGGCGACCAACGTCGGCCCCACGCCGTCGCCGGTTCCGACGATCGCGCCGCCCCCGAACTGCGGCAACGACGAAATCGACAAAGTGAAGGCCGACGTCGTGATGATCCTCGACAACTCGTCGTCGATGCAGGGCCGCTTGAAAAAACTGCGGGTCGGCCTCGCCACCGTGCCCGAGGATCTGAACGCGCTCGGGGTCGATCCCCGGTTCGCGCTGATCCGCTTCGGGAGCTCCGGCGGCACCGATCCCACCGTGCTCCAGGATCTGACCGACGATCCGGCGAAGTACCGCACCGCGCTCGCCACCGTGTCCGGGAGCGGCAAGATCGAATCGACGAGTGAAGCCCTCGGCGCGGCGCTCGACCAGCTCACCTTCCGTCCCGACGCGACGCCCTGCTTCATCGTCTACACCGACGAGGACGACGACTATCCGAGCCGACAGTCGCCGCCCCCCGGCGGTCACGAGCCTCCGGACAATTGGCAGACGAGCCCACGCACCCCCGCCTTCCAGGCCGTGCTCGACGAGATCGCCGGTCGGGTCGCGAACGTCGGTGGGTTCGTCCTGCTGTTCACGAATCCGTCCGACGCCCCCTCCGACTTCCAGTTCGGCTCGCCGCGCGTCACTCGCCTCGACGTCTTGGGTCGCGTCGATGTTGCGAAGACCCTCGCGGCCCTGACCAACCGCGGGGAAGAGCGGAGCCTGCAGGGACAGCTGCTCGCCAGCGGCACCTGCAGCGGCGGAACCTGCGTCGCGGGGCGGATCGATCGTGCGTGTCAGACCGATGTCGATTGTGGATTGCCCGCGCGCGCCATCGACATCACGCGATCGGTGGGACTCGAGATGAGCGACATCACGAGCCTGCTCGACGAGGCTGGCACCCGCGAGCTCTGCGACGACGGCAACACCATCGACGGCGACGGCTGCGACAGCAACTGTCGGCCGACCGGCTGCGGCAACGCCATCGTCACCGCCGGCGAGGAATGCGACGACGGCAACACCATCAGCAACGACACCTGCTCGTCGGCATGCTTCCTCGGCTGCCCCGGCACCCCGCTCGACGCGTGCCGGCGACCGGTTGGGCCGAACAAATCGCAGCTGCTCATGCGCGACGGCGGCACGGCGACGAGCGACATCCTGCAGTGGAAGTGGACCAAGGGAGCGGACTCGCCGGCTTCGGCGTTCGGCACCCCGCAGACCACCAGCCGCTACCGGCTCTGCGTCTACGACGGCACCGAGCTCCGCGCCGGTGTCGTGGTTCCGCCGGGTGAGCTGTGCAGCGGCAAGCCGTGCTGGACCGTCAAGGGAGGCGCCTTCAGCTTCAAGAGCCGGACCTTCACGCCCGACGGCATGCAGAAGATGACCCTCAAGTCAGGCCATACCGGCCGGGCGTCGATCACATTGCAAGCGCGCGGTGAGCACCTGATCTTGCCGGCGTTCGGAAGCCTCGGCGGGCCACTGACCGTTCAGCTCAGCTTCGAGGGCGGGGCGTGTTGGGAGTCGCGGTTCCCAACGCCGTTCAAGACCCAGAAGGACGGCACGTTCTCGGCGAAGGGGCAGTGAGGTCATTCCCCTCGGGCGGCGGGGCCAGCACCGTCACGGCCTTGGGATGCACCGTGAAACGCGCGGGGGTCGTCGTCACGACCTCACCATCGGCGTTGACCGGCCGCGGGCGGCGCGTCGCCACCTCGAACACGACACCGTCGCCGGTCCGCACCTCCTGCCAGTCGCCGGGTCGTCCACGCCGGAGGTGCCAGAGCATGAGCGGGACCTTCCAGGTGTGCGCGACCTCGAGGCTGTAGAAGTCGAGCCGGCCGTCGTCGATCTCGGCATGCTCGGCGATGATCGAGCCGCCGCCATAGTGACGGCCGTTCCCCACCGCGATTTGGAGCGTCCGCACCTGCACGTCACTGCCGCCGCCGGTGATGGTCGCGGAGAACGGCCGGGCGTCGACGAGCGCCGCGCAGGCCGCCATCCCATACGCGAGCCGGCCCCACCGGCGCTTCAGCTCCGGGGTCAGGCGCTCGGCGAGGTCGACGCTCATGCCGATGCTCGCCACGTTGAAGAAGAGCTCGCCGTTCACGTCGCCCACGTCGATTTGCCGAGCGTGACCGGCGACGATCGTCTCCGCGGCGTCCTTCAGCGTTGCGGGGATCCCGAGCGTCCGGGCGAGGTCGTTCCCGGTGCCGAGCGGCAGGATCCCGAGCGGCAATCCGGAATCGACGATGCCGCGCGCGGCGGCCCTGATCGTGCCGTCGCCGCCGCACACGATGAGGAGATCGGTGTCGGCGCTCCGCCGGTCGATGCCGGTCGCGAGCTCGGCCGGCGCGTTGAAGCGCTCGATCGTGACGGCGAGGCCGGCGGCGGCGAAGACCGCGTGGGCCTCGTCGAGCGGCTGATCACCGCCGCGCGCCTTCGGGTTCACCAGCAACAACGCTTTTCGGTGTCGGGTCGCGAGCGCCATCGTGCACGCACCTTACTGCGGCGGCGTGCGCATGGCATCCGCCTGGCCGGATCTACGGCGCGGGCACCGCCGGTAGGCAGACGATCGCGTCCTTGGCGGCATCGAGGGCGCCGGATCCGAGATCGTTGAGGACCCGCATGCCTGCGGCCTTCGCGAACTTCCCTTGCACGGTGCAGAGGGTGGTCTGGCCTTTGACGCCGCCGCAGTCCGCTTCTTTCTTGCAGCCGCGGCCGGGATTGACCTGGGACGTGTCGCTGCAGACGCCCTTGGTGGGTGCCACCTTGAAACAGAGGAGCTGGTCGGGATGTTTCGTCGCGCCGCCGGCAGCGGTGACGGGGACGCAGAGGCTCTGGAGCTTCTTCACCGCAAATCGTTTCGCCGGGTTGGTGAGGCCGTCCTCCACCGTGATCTGCAAATCCTTGGCGAGCTTCGGCTGACCCTTCGCGAGCTTCGCGCCGTAGCAGGCGAAGCGATCGACGTTCGGGTTGCTGAGTGGGGCCGGCGCATTCGTGGGGTCCTGCGCCGTCGGCACGAGCAACGCGGCGAGCTTCGCCGTGTCGACCGTGAAGATGCCGACCTGGCTTGCGAGCCGGACCCCCGCTTGCGGCACGGTCTTCGGCTGCCCCTTTTGCGGTTTGAGAGCGTAGCCTTCCAAGTGGGCGCTGCCGTCGAGCACCCCGTCCGCCGAAGTGTCGGCGGGCGCGCAGAAGAGCGTCGGCTTCTTCAGGTCGACGATGAGGTCGTCCACGGGCCCGGCGACGCGCACGCCAGGAATCGGCGCGAACTTCTCGCCCTTGGCCGGCTTCGCGAGAAAGCAATGGAAGGAGTCGATGGACGCGTCGCAGAAGGACACCGCCCATGCGACGGTGTGCTCGGTCACGTTGCCGTTGAAGTCCCACGCCCGTACCGTCGTCGCGCGGTTGCCGAAGGTTGCGGTGTCGAGCGCTTGGCCGTCGGCGACGCCGTCGCCGCAAAGCTCCAGCCCGACGCCGGGGTCGCTGCAGCTGAACTCGGCGGTGAGCGGAGCACCGGCGCAGACCACCTGCCCGGCGAGCGGCGACGTGACCGTGACGACCGGTCCCGTCGTGTCGTCGTCGGGTGCATCGATCTTGTAGACCTCGGCGCCGACCGCATGCGCATTCGCGAGGGGCGCGTCGAAGACGAGCGACCCCGGCGTGGCGCCAGCGCGGGCAAGCGACTTGTGATTCGCCACTTGCCGCACACGACGCACTTCCGCGTTCGGACCGGGATCGATGCCGGCGTAGTCGCCAGGACCGAACGGGCCGGTGTCACCGACGTCGAGATCGCCGTCGCCTGGATTCGCCGTTCCCGTCACGCTCGTATCGGCGTCGCCCGGACCCGTCGGCGAACCGATGAGTTGCGACGCGCTCTTCGATTTGACCGGACCGGTGTCGACGTTCCCGAAGGCCGTGACGTCGACGAAGAAGGGGTCGGTCGTGTCGACCGCCGTCGTCACCGTGAACTCGACGCTTTCGCCCGGCTCGATCTCGGTCGACGCCGGCGTCGATTGCACCAGCGTGCCGGAAGAGCGTTGCCCCTGGAGGAACACCGCCGTGACCGTCTTGGTGGCGTCCTTGTTCTTGACGATGGCCTTCAGCGTCGCGACGCCGTTCGACACGTCGACGACCTCGAACGAGACGATCTCGAGGAAGCTCTCGACGCCTCCCAGGAACTCCGCGAATACCAGCGTGGTCGCGGTGCGCTTGTAGCGGTCGGTGACGATCAAGGTCGGGATGTCGCCGTTGACGTATTTCGGCAGGTTGTCGTCGTTGTAATCGTGGTCGAAGGTCTTGTCGTGGACGTGCTGGGCCGGTGCCACGCCGGCCAGCAGGACCCAGTGATAATCCTCGATCAGGTTCGCGTCCGTGGAGTCGCTGGCGTCGTACGTGAATTGCTTCGAGCCGATGCGCGTCGCCGTACCGACCGCTTTCGGCCCCGGAGGCGGCGTCGTCTGAAACGTCACGCAGCTGCGGCCGCCGCCGGCGATGCAGCCGTTCACCGGATCCGTGCCGCAGGAGCCGCCGGCATGTTGCGGGTCGACGAACACGTAGTTCACGTCCCAGTCGACGCAGACGCGATAGATCAGCGGCGCGAGGACGGCGGGGGTCGGATACGCGTCCCAGTTGACGCGGTACGTGCACGAGGTGTCGGTATTCGCGCACGGCACGCCTTCGTGCGTGAGCAGCGAGTACGGCGGGTTCTGCTGATGCAAGTTGAACGGCTTGCCGCCCGTGGCGCCGTTCCAGAAGATGTCGCCGGCGTACCGCCGGTCGACGAAGATGTCGTCCTCGAGCTGCACGGGCCATTCGCGCTCGACTGCCGCGAGGTACTCGCCGTCGCTCCGCGGGCCCGGCGCGGCGAGCGTGAGCGTGATGAATTGCGGCGCGCGGTCGGTGTCGTTTCGGAAGTCGACGTCACGGCTGCCGATGCCGAGCGTCACCTCGCCATGCCCGTACTGCACGCCGGCGGGAAATCCTTGGATGTAGCCGGTGTTCGAACCCTCGCAGAGCGCCGTGTCGTCGATCGGCAGGCCGTTGGCGACGCAGTCGGGCAGCGGGAGACTTGGGAGAGACTGCGCTCGCCCGACTGCGGGAAGCACGGTGAACGCGATCGTGAGCAGGACGCGGAGCAAGCGGCGGAAGCGGCAGGCGGTCGGCATTACGGCGTGCTTAACATCGAGGGTTCGCGACGTCCAATCATTTCGCCCTGCGTGCGCGTGTGCACGGCGCATGCGCTACGGCCGCCCGCACAGATGCTCGAGAGCGCTGCCGGCGGGGTAGCCCGGCGCTACCCGGAAAGTAGCGGTCTCGGTCGGCCACCCGAATCGCGCTCGTGCTCGTGACGACACTGATCGGCGCCTCGCCCGCCATGGCCGCGCAGACTTTTGCAGGAGCGGTGATGATACGGGCTGAACCACACGGCCCGATCCGAACGGGCGTCAGATTCTCATCGGAAATCATCCATCTCGTTCAGCGGCCGGATTTCGATCTCGCTCGGTCCCGGCATGGGATTGGGGCAGCGCTTCACCCAGGCCACCGCCTCGTCCATGTCTTTGACCTCCCAGAGCCAGAAGCCGGCGACCAGCTCGCGGGTCTCGGCGAAAGGTCCGTCGATGACCAAACGACTGGCACCGTCGAACGCAATACGCTTGCCCTGCGATGAAGGCGTGAGACCGTCGGCGGCGCGCAGGATGCCGGCTTTGCGCAGCTCATCATTGAATCGGCCCATCTCCTCCATCGCCGCCATCGTCTCGCTGGTCGGGACAAAGCCCTTTTCGCTGTCATCGGTCGCCTTCACCAACACCATCACACGCATCGTCTGTCTCCTTCTCTGAGGTTGCCTCGTCGAGCTGACATGAGCACACGGTCGCCCACAAACGCCAGAAACGGTGGCGCTCCCGATCGGACGCCGAGGCGCCATTCGATCGCGTGCGGGGCGGTGCCGGACGCCTGGATCGTGCCGTCGTGGATGCCGTGCAGATGATGAGCCGCACAGACGGTGGTGCGATTGTCGCGCGTGTTGTCGCCGCCGCGGGAGCGGAAGCGGATGTGGTGGTCGTGCAGATTCCGCCGCGAGCTGCACGCCGGCACCGTGCAGCGCCAACCGTCGCGAGCGAAGACGGGATCGGGGTGGCGCGGCAGGCTCTCCCAATGGGTGATGACGTGGCGGAGCAGGCGTTCGAGCGCGGTCCAGCGTGGATCGGCGGGGTCGGCGAAGGCATCGAGGACGTCGCGGAGCAACGCTATTACGGATGCAGGACCCGTGAACCGTATGTCGGCGTCGCAGACCTCCAGCGCGCGCGGCGACGTGGACACGGAATGGCACTCGGCGGCAGCCGCGGTGGCTGCGAGTCCGTGCGCACGGATTTGCAGTCGCGCCGCGGGTGACAAATCGCGGCGCTGCTCGGGCGACGTGACGCGAAATGGCGAGGGCAACGGGCTGTCGACCGGCGGGGGCACGAGCGCCACGCTCGGTCCGAGCACGTCGCGCGCGGCGAGGACCCATTCGATCTCATCGTTCAAGCGCCGAATGGTGACGCTCTCGGCGCGCGCGATCCACGCCGCGGCGTTTTGCCGATCGAGCACCGGCAGCAGGGACAGCGCGCGGAGCCACGAGAGCCGACCGTCGCGGTAGGCGCACGCGAGGTCGCCGCTGCGCAGGGTTGCCTTCTCGACTTTGAGGAGCGCCCACGCTTTGCGGGCCGAGATGCCGAGCCGCTCGCGCACGTAGTCGGCGAACGCCGGGTGACCGAAGGATCTATAGATGCGCTGATCGACGACGACGCGCAGCAACCGTCCGATTCGGGGCTCGATCGTGCGGAGGACGCGTATCGCTTCGAAAAGCCTCGCCTCGAGCGCGAAGGGATCACGGTGCGTCGGCGCGTCGTCGGACATCGGTAGTTCGTGGGGCGACGGCTCCGACGACGGCGTCGGGGTCGGCGGCGACAGCGGCGGGAGCATGCCGACGAAGGAGTCTACCGCGATCGGCCCTTCCACCAGATTCGTCCCGTCACCGGCGACCGCGCGACCGCCGCTCGCGCGACGCGAGCTCGAGAGCGCGCCGCCAGAGCGCGCGGACGCGGGCGGGACACACAAAGCGCCAGCGGACCGCCGGCTCCCCGTCGACCTCGTTCGACTCGCCCTCGGGATCCGCCGGAACACCGTCCGGACGGCGAGCGCGCGCGACCAGGCGCTCGAGGGTCGCGACGGTCGACTGGCGCGCGAGCGCCAACCATTGGTCTTCGTCGGCCGTGACAGCGACCCTGCAGACAGCACGCGCCTGGGCCCACGAGAGCTCCGATCGATCGTAGGCGCTCGAAATGGCCGGAAGCGCGTCGAGGCGCGTCGCGAGCCAGGCCGCGCTTTGGAGGGTCCGCGCCGACACTCCGAGCCGTTCGCGCGCGTAGTCGCTCAGACGGACGAAACCGAGCCGACGGTACGCCCGGCGATGCACGAACGCGCGGGCCGCCTCGCCGAGCTCCCGCCGCATCGTCGCTTCGTTCCGACACGCGAGCCGGAGCTCGAGGTCGAGGCTCGCCGCGAAGCGCGCGCGTTCCGACTGCAGCGCGCGGTCGGCGTCGATCGATGTTTGCCGGCGCGGCCGGCCGGCATCAGGGACATCGGCGCGTCGCAGCGAGCGCACCACCCCGCGCAATCCAAAGAATCGCCGCGGTCGGTGGCGATGAGGGCTGGGGGAGGCGATCATCACAGCTCGATGCTGAAGATATACGGAACAGTTTTATGTTCGTCTCGGCTGAAGACAGGCGAAGAATAGGCGAAGATACGGACGCTGTCAAGGAAAAAGGCCCGTGAGAGGGACCTTCGCGCAGTCAGTGGTGACGACGAGACGACGAGCAGAGGAACAGCGAAAGGATCCGGCTCGGAAGAGTACTGCTCCGACGGATCCGGGCGTAGGAGTCGCGAGCGCCTCCAGCAGCCTCCGGACGAGCGGCAACAGGTCCGAAAGCCGGTTGCCTGGCTACGAGCATCCTACGAGATGCCGGGGATGGGGAGCTCGAGGGCGCGGTCGTCGGCACGTGCACCGCCGCCGCACCCGCGTCTGTGCGGTCAATTCTTCTTGTACGGCAGCGGTGCCGGAATCATCAGACGGCTCGCAGCAATTCCCCATTTGCCGTGCTCGCGCAGAAGGACGCTGGTCAGGTGGCCGGTGCGCTTTGGGATCGCCGTACCGTCGGGAGCGACGATGCCACTGATGTCGTAGTTGCCGTCGGCAAGGGCGACGTCGGTGGTGATGAGCCAGACCGAGTCGATCGTGAGGCTCAACGTGGTGTTCTTGAACACGGTCTCGTGCTCCGCTTTGAACAGGGCGGCGACGGCCTCCCGCCCCTTGGCGACACGGCCATCGGGCTCGACGTGGTCGCCGTCGGCGCCCCACATTTTGCTGAGGGCAGCGGGATCGTGGCGATTCCATGCTTCGGTGAACTCGCGATAGAGGGCATGGATCTGCTTCTCGCTCGCGACATCGTCCGGCAGTCCGAGCATGTTCTTCTGGGCGAGGGCGGACGATCCTCCGACCATCGCGACGACGACAACCAGCAAGACCATCAGGCGTAGGGCAGACCTCATTCGATCCTCCATGAGCCGGCACCGACCAGGTGCCGAGTTTGCCGCGCGATGAACTGGGGCGCGCTCGAACTGTCAGCTCCGAGCTACCACGGGTCCAGCCGAGGTTGTCAATGCGAGACGACGACGTCAGTGGCGGCAGCGTCTGTCCCGAGGTCAGTCGTTCTTTGCCGTCCACCTCGTGGTGCTGAGCGGGTTGGTGATGGCCGTCGTGAACGTCGCGCTCCAGCACGTGGCGCCGTTGCTCACCTAAACGGTCACTGGCGGCGACAGCAGCAGAGCGGGACGATCGAGGTTCGGTCCTTTTGCCGCGACCCAGCGGATCTCCCAGCACGTCCGATCGCTGTTCCGAAGCTGCACCGTCACCGGCTGGAGCGGGCGCAGCCCCGGACGGGATTGTCCGTCCGGGGCTGCGCACACGCGCTACTTCTTCACGACCTCGATTTCGCAGTGCTTCGTGCCAACGTTTCCGGACGGGTCGACCGCCGTCGCCGTCCACGCGATGTGCTGCCCGACGCCTTGGGGTGGCGAGATCGTGGCGGTCGCACCGCTCAGAACCGTCTTGCAGGACTTGGTCTTGTCGATCTTGACGCCCTTGCCGTTCAGCTTGAAGCATTCGAGATCGATCAACTGCGGCACGATGGCTCCCGCCGTGCAGATGTCGGTTGCGGTCGCCGTCAACGTGAGCGGCTTGTTGTTGTTCGACGGTGGGATCGTCGCGGGCGCGTTGCAGAAGACGTCCGGCGGCGTCGTGTCGACGACCGCCGCAGTGACGTCGTCCTCGTCCGCCTGCGCAAAGCTGTCGATCACGCGCAACACGAAGGTCTGCGAGTCGCCGAGGCCGAGCGCGCCGGGGAGCTGCGTCGCGAACCCGACCTCCGGCCCGACCCGTGTGTCGGCGCGCCAGCTGACGACGCGGATGTCACCGTCGGGGTCCGCGCTTTGCGAGCCGTCGAGCAGGAACGGCGCGCCGTTCGGCGACGTGCACTCGATGATCTGGTCGTCGCCGGCGTCGGCGGTCGGCGGCTGGTTGGTGAGCGTGCCGTCGAGCGCGACGGCGACGACCATCTCTTGCTCGTCAGAGGGGAGGTTGCAGGGTCCGCCGACGACGTCGCAATCCGGTGAGCTGCTGAGGCAGGCAACCGTGTCATCGCCCTCGCAGGTGCCCTGCGCGCCCTCGGCGTGGACGGCGCCGGCGAGATTACCATCGAGACTGCACGTGTAGGCTCCCCAGTTGATCGTCAGGCCGAGCGGCGACGCATTGGTGCCGAGGAACGCCTGCTTGTTCGATCCGCGGCGTCCGCGGCCGACGTTTGCGGTCGATCCGGTCGCCACGTTGCCGACACCCGATGCACTCACCGAGCCGGCGCCGAGCGTGCTGTTTCCGGATTCGATCAGATCGTTGAACTTGGGATCCTTTGCCCAGCTCACGGCGAAGGAGATGGGGTTCATGGCGATCTGCGTGGAGATGCCGACCACGCACTCCGCGCCGGGACATGGCCCGCCGAAGATCTCGAGGGTGCCGCGCGTGATCGGCGACCGCTTGGGCTCTCGGCCCTCGGGGCCGATCGCGATCTCGGTGAGTCCCTCGACCTCGCAGGTGCTGCGCCGTCCGAAGAGATGGAACGCCAAAGGCGCCGGCGCCTCACTGGCGTGCGCGATGCAGATTGGATCCGCCCCGGTCACATTGGTGGCGCTCACCAGCGGCAGGCAGTCGTCGATGTTGCAGTCTTCTGGGGGGATACTGTTCTGCGCGCATCCCGCCTGCTCGATGGCGATGCAGTCGGCGAACCCTTTGGGATCGAAGTTGGAACAGATAGCCGGGTCGGTCGCGTCGGTATCCAACGGTACTTCCGCGCAGACCGGCGGGCCGACATTGCAGATCTCGCGCGTGAAGCCGAAGTACGGTTCCAGCGTCGTGTCTTCGTTCTCGTCGCGGAAGCCGGTTTCGACGATCTCGCACTCGCAGTTCGCCACTGGGTTGGGAACGTAACCGCAGGTGCCGACCAATCCGCGGTAGGTGTTCTCGACGCGATTCGCACAATCGCTCGCCAACACGTCGGGCAGACTGTCGGCGTCGCCGCCGTCCGCGTCCGCGTTCGCCGCGCTAGGGTTGAGAACTTGGTTCTGCGCTTCGTTCAAGCAGACCGGGATCCTGACCGCGACCGTGGCGGCCGGGTCGACGTAGGTGACATGCAGCACCGGCTGACGATTCCCCGCGCCGTCGGCGCTGACGGCCACCCGACCGCCGCTCGTGGCATCGAAGACCAACACGAGGGCGCTGGTATTGGTCCACCCGGGCCGGCTCACGACGCTCTGGATCAGCGCGGTGAGATCGCTCGTCTGTTGCGCCGCCGTCTGGTCGTTCGACGTCCAGGCGCCCGAGGACCAGCTGACCGGAGCGACAACGCTCGATCGCGCGCTGATGTTGGCGTTGGTCGCCGTGAACGGCTGCGCGTCGTCGGCGTCCTCGATGCGGATGGCGACGGTGGCCGGATTCGGATCGGTTTGGGCCGCCGTAAACTGCACGTAGGCGCTCAGGACGGTCGCGCCCTGTGGGATCCCGGCAGCCGCGAAGCGCAGGCCGACGAGGAAGACATTGCTCATCCGGAGATCGGCGTTGCCGAGCAGGACCGAGGTGTCGCTGCGTCGCTGCTCGGCATCGTCCTGGTCCACGGCAATCGGTATCGCGACGTCGCGCCCACCCGGATTGCACGAGCAGCCGCACGTGTAGGCGTTGGTGGTGGGGTCGGGCCGATTGAGCTGGAAGACGAGATCGCAGCCGGCGGTAGAGTAGACGATGAGCGGAGCGGCGAGCAGCGTGAGCAGCAGCCAGAGGCGACGTGAGGTCATGTCTTCTCTCCTTGGCGTTGACGAGCTGTTGTGGTGGTTAGACCGAGCCAATACGTCGTGGACGTGACACGCAACGGCGCAGCTCTCACGCTTGATGTCTGCGCTCTATCTAGAGCCGCTACTTTCGCGGTAGCGGGTCGCGCCTGCAGTACAGCGACAACGTCCGATAGCGCGCAGCATGTCAACCGGCGAGAGCGAAAAGCCCGCTAGTGTCGACTATCAACTC